>Ga0157363_1000809_pt1 | contig 24803 bp, 17 predicted proteins | sample AttsexASBM1_FD_111477 | JGI IMG/M metagenome (GOLD analysis project Ga0157363, IMG submission 111477) | Fungus gardens microbial communities from leaf cutter ant in Ribeirão Preto, State of São Paulo, Brazil - Atta sexdens ASBM1 | ecosystem: Host-associated > Fungi > Mycelium > Unclassified ... | reverse complement strand
TTTCTTCTCATAAGAATTTTTTTAGAATTTTTTATTAATATTTTAGTACTGCATTTTCTTATTTTTTTTTAAAATAAAATACGGTATTAAAAAATTCTAAAAAATTTAAAAAAAAATTCTTAGAGAAGAAAATAAATAATTTTTCTTTCTTATAGTTTTTCTGTAAAGTTGATAATATTTAAGTAAAAAATTATTGAAGACCAATTTTTAGCAATTAATATCTTGTTAATTATTGCGAAAATTATAAAATGATAGAGGACTTTTTTCGCAGTTTAATCCATTCTATCCCTATTTAAATTTATCATTATTTTCCAAACACTCTGTATGCGTGCGTGCGTGCGTGCGTGCGTGAGGAAGAAAACATCTCGTCTTATATGTATTATCTTTCCACAAGAAACTTTTTTGATTGGACTATCAGTTTTTAAATACTCCGGATTTTAAGTATTTTATATTTTACTGTACATGTATATATTGCTGTTTAAAAATTGAATCGAAAAGTCCTCTACCATTTTGCAATTTTCACAATGATTGATGAATTATTAATTTCTAAAGATTACCGAGTAAGCGATTGCTGAATCATATAATGCTATTCTTGATAAAAAATTGAATAAAAAAATCGTCATTTTGCATTTTTCATGATAGTTAATGGTTGTGCAGTCAGATACGCGCTTATTCAGCAATATTTAGACATTAATATTTCGTTAATCATTGCGAAAATTGCAAAATTGTAGAAGACTTTTTGACTCAATTTTTAATTAGGAATAATGCATTGATTAGTGTCCGCTATTTAAGAAACACCTTGTATATTATATATACATATTCAAATATAAGTTACTTATTTTTGTATACAAAACATTAAAAGTAATAATACAATTTTAGAGTTGTCACAATATTTTTATATACGAAATTTGTATGCGAGATTTACAGAAAGTAAATTTTTTTTAAATAAAATGAAGAAATGATAAATTGATAACAGCAATGGATATGTATGTAATATGCAAACAATATGGATATGTGTAATGATAATGTGTTTACTCACAGTAAATTACATATATAAAATACATTTCGACCGCAATTATAAAGTTTGCTTGTAAAATTCTTTACATAAGAAATAAAGGATGGTTTTTCGTTTGCAGTGACTAGGAGACTAGGAGACTCTATGCAACATGCCACCAGATAGGCCAGATGCATCGGGTGTCGAAACTGACATAGAACTGATCTCGTCTCAGGATTATAATTTTGATGAGAACGTCACGATGAACGATAAAGAAAAGGAGAATGCCAGCGTGCTGACCGACTCAAATTTAACCAACGATTGTCAAAGCGAAATTCCTAAATGGGAGAAGGCTATGGAAAAGAACAATCAGTCAGACGACGAACTAACGTCTCTCAGTTGGCTACACCAGCAGAATTTACTTAAAGGTTTGGACATTTCGAACCCCTCCAAAAACATGAAGCACGAGAACATGCTAAACAATAATATCTGCGACGACATGGCAGACTTTTCTGAAAATACAAATTCTGTATCGAGCTTAGATGATAGTTTCTGCCCAGGTAAGATAAGTGTTTTTAAAATATGTAATGCATTGTGTTTGCCGTCAAGTATTCTTACAATGTATATTAATTTTACTTTTTTTTTGTGCATCGATAGAAAATAATGGAAAAGCAAACGCAACATTGAATGGAAATGGACAAAACTATCAGCATCCTGCCAAGAATTGTCAAAATACGCAAATATTTCAAGAATCTGCGAAAAGTCATTACAATATTTCGCCAAGTAATCAAACGAAGATTTCTTTGAGCAACAATAATTTGCCAATGTCTTATCGCAACAAGCATCCTACCCATATACCATATGATCCTCATTTACACAGAAATAGCAAACCACCGTATTCATTCTCCTGCCTCATATTTATGGCTATCGAAGATAGCCCCGTAAAGGCGCTACCCGTGAAGGAGGTTTACGCATGGATCCTGGAACACTTCCCATATTTTAGGAACGCCCCTACTGGATGGAAAAATTCTGTTAGACACAATTTAAGTCTCAACAAGTGCTTTCGGAAAGTGGAAAAAGCTCCAGTAAGTATAGTGTGAATTTTTAATCAATGAAACTGTAAGATTTTTATGGTAACTGTAAGAATGTTTTAGCTGTACAATATCAACTAAAAGTATCAATAAAAGCATCAATCACCCTTAACATCGTATTACATCGTACATTTATTACAACTTTTTATTTTTTTTCTTTTTAGAATTTAGGAAAAGGATCGTTGTGGATGGTTGATGCACAATACCGCCCAAATCTGATTCAAGCATTGTCTCGTGCTCCTTTTCCTCCCCCTACAACTCAAAATTTGTCTTCATCGGAAAAGGTGCCTAGAAAATGCATAAATACACGTCTCCCAGATCCGGTTCTTTTTCCATACTTATCCAAAAGACTGGCATCTAGTAATATTAGTGATAATGCAGAAACCGAGATAGATAGCGACGTTGACGCAGCAGCTGCCGCTATGCTTTCCTTTAAGCATGGACCTATCATTCTGAATCACAATAAAGGTACTGAATATGCACTGTCTGTAATATGTATGAAATAATAAAAAATAAAGTCCCTATCTGTATTTTATTGAGACGGAGAAAATAGCAAAGACGCGCAGTTAAAATGCTCAAGATAATTTATTCGACAATTTATATTTGTTCATTAATATATTTTTTAATGTAGATCGTAAACGAAAATTGCCGGACTCGGAAAAATTGGTGCCTGTAATTACCAGGAGTTCCAGCGAGGACCATACTTATAGTTGTATTGCCTCGATAAAATTAGGAAGGTAAAGATATTAATATTATATGATAAACGTAAAGATTACATGAACAAAATAATAAATTTTATCGTTTTCCATTTCTTTCTGCAGCAAACATTCAAACGAGGAAGAATTAAATCCAGATTTTGATGAACAAAGAAAAATTGCAGAAGGTGCGGATGCGCTTCTGAATCTGGCTGGTGTTAGTACAGCTCTAAATTACAATAGAACACATCATGTAACACAAGGTATTAACACGGCATCTAAATCAGATGTTATTTTAAAACCAAAAAAACGTTCTACCACGAGTGAGTACTCGAGTACGTCTGAAAAAAGACGTAAAAGATGGCGGGACTGGGGAGAGGAAAATCGATACCTAAAACAAATTAGGGGTTAACATAAATACATTTTGTTACATTTTCGAAAAGTGTACATTATCGAAAGCTTTCCACTTATGCGCGAGTCAGGAAAGCGTTTAAGAATTTTACTATCTAGTAACAGGAAGGTACTTTCATTTTATAGAGTATTGTCAGTAAATTTCCTATTCATTTCTATAAAGTGTTTAGAATTAACTTTTATGAAACTTTCATTGTTCGGATTTCTCGTAAATACACAAAAAAACGCGCATGTAAATTCTTCCGTAACTTCTAGTTGTGCTAGTAAAAAGAAAAAGAGAGTTGTTGGATGCATTTCGAATTCATTGGTGTGGTTGCTCAGGGTTTACAACATGCTAAATGCCAAAATACATTCGGTAGCACTAAACAAGCAATAATAGAGTTGTAGTGTTAAAGAGATACTTTTTAAACACGCTGTTGAAACATGAATACAATTGAATAGTACGTGGATATATATCAATTAAAAAAATTATTATTACGTACTGAAATAAGTAATAATAATCATTTTAGAACTGTTGTGAGAGAAACAATTATATTAAGTCATAGAGAGTTTAATTAATGATAAAGTTCTATATCAGTTTTTCCTTTTTTTTTTGTAGATATGTATAGAGGCATAATCAACATCTGCTGTCACAATGCCTGTCCCAACAATAACGAGATCTCTTATTTGCAAACATAACATCGTGGCGATTTTCGACAGCCTCGGTTTGATGCCCAGTGTTACCATATTTTTTATTTCAACGGAAGTTTCTAATCTCGTTATTCTTGAGACAGGCTACGCATTCAATAGAGAGAAAAATCGATAATATATTCAAAATTACGCGCATACATATTTATATGTATATGTGTATATATATATATGTATATAAAATGTATGTATATGTGCATGTATATGTCGATGTACACATTACACACATTAAGCTCGACATACTCATTCATGCATATATAATTAAACTTCCTGATTCTCAACCCGTGATGAAATAACTTTTTTGTTCTCTCTTATTTGAAAGCACGTAACACAAAATGAAAATGTCATCGCGCACGCTGCGCATTATGCTTATACGTGTCGATATCTAATTCGTCACTTATTCCATGTATGTGATAAAATGACGAATGTGAAATGGTGAAAGAATAGTTATTCAATTGGTTAAGAACAAGGGAGTTTGATTGTACATGTGTACAAGGTGTTCCCAAGTTTGCGACTAGGGAGAGAGTTCATGAAAAACTGAATTTTACAACAGTTGCAAAGCTGCTTTTTCTGCTGAACGCGGCAAATTGACAGTAATTTCGCATGCTATAGACAATTTAAAAAGAAATCATTACAAATATAGAACTATTTGATCAATTATATATCGTAGATTTTATTATATTTTATTTATTATATTTCAAATTCTTATAGTTTAAAAGAGTTGATCGCAAAAAATGTCTTTGCATACATATGTATATTTAGTTTTTCGTAAACCTTCGAATTGCAGTGCTTTCGCACGCGAAATTGAGGGCACCCTGCATGACACATCATGTGCATCGTTGCACATGTGTACAACATGTGTGCCACAAACCTATCAAAAAAAAGTTTTCAAAAACGATTGAAAATACATTCAACCTGGTAGAATTCTAATTCCAACATGCATTCAGCATTTTGAAACAAAGAAATGTTGTCATTTCACTGTCTTTTTCTACTCTCTTTGTGGCTTTCAAGATGATTTTGAACAGTGTTGTACATATGTAGAGACCTTTCTAATGTATCCATAGACCAGTTTTGATATCCAGAACCAGTTTTGGAGACTGAATATTTAGCGATTGTGCTGATGTTAATATCGATTGAATAGAGATGAAAAATATCGCTACATGGAGAGCTAACCTATTTTTAAAAAAAAAAAAAAATAAAAATAACACTAAGAAGAGAGAAAGAAAGAGAGAGTTGATAATACCTTGTAATTGTAAGATATGTAAGTGTGCTACGAAGACATGCGACAGAATATTAGGCAAACTGGTCTTGTATACATTAATATGTAGTTCAATATAGAGAGAACATATATTTTTACAGGGCGCTGCCCGTGTGATAAAGGTTCTTCCTAATAATTCGCTGGTACGCAGTTTATTAGCTTAAATATCACTCTACAAAGTATAAATATTAGCGATTCAAATGAGAGGAAAAAACAATTGTTGTAGCGCAACCTGATCGATTTTTACATATCAATGATACGTGAAATGTACTATGACAATTTTGTAAATATTTATTCTATTTGTTATTTCAGAATTCATTCAGGATTACTTGCGATGATCCTTTGATATATCACTCAAAGAGCTCATCGTTAATATTACAGAGTGCTAATTTCATAGCATAATTATAAATATGTAGAAAAAATTCAATTAGTGTCTTTTAAATTAATAATATAATTGTAATTTTATTTCATTTTCATTAAAACAGTAAAATCAGCTGTGACAACTGGAAGTTGAAAATCTTAATTATCAAAAATAGAAGATCTTCGAAAGAGAATTGAAAAATACGATTTGTGTAATAAACAGGATGCGCTACAAATATATATTTAATTGTGATTGTAGCTAGTCAGCTACACCAGAAGAAAATTCAATCTGAAGGTGCAAGAAAGAATGCCATACTCAATATGAGAAATATTAAATCTTACTTTGATAAAACAAAAAAGAATAACAATATTATTTAACAATATTGTATTAAATAAAATAGAAAAAATTATAATTTTCAAAATTTATCCGTCTTCTAAAATTATAAATATACTCTTTGTTCCACATTATATAATTTATATAAAATTTAGTCGTATACAATTTATCTTTTTTATTTTTAAATTTTATTTTACTGTTATTATTTCTGTGATATATTGCAAAAATGATACGATATCGTTGTTATACTTCAGTGTATCCGAAGTTTTAGAATTCTATATATTATGTTTAGCGAGAATGTTATATGTATACATATATATGTATATTTATATATCTATACATAATATATATGTATAAATGATTATTATTATTATTTATTAACTGGCATTCTTACTCACACCTTGAATACTCTACCTTGATATCGACCTTATAAATGAGCTGGCATCTTCAAATTGATAATCCTCCGGAAATTGATAAATCCGGAAATTTAATGTTATAGCTTCACAACAATCTGTTAATATCCTCTTAGTCTAGCTCTCGTTTGCTACGACTGAACATCTGTTCTTCCACATATAGTTAAATTCTAAACTAATCGGTTATAGAGAGTGAGATGCCATTCATCAATCATAATACAGTGTAGCTAATCGATAGGTTAAAAAAGCGTAGATTAAATCGATTAGTCACAGTAATGTAAAGCAATACACCAGTAAATCCTGACATTGGGCGAAATACTCTAGTCAGCCGGTTTCTTAAAGGGAATCATGGGCTCATGTGCAATGCGTTAATCGCTAAGTCGGCACGACGAGGGGATAGACTGTTACTTCATAATTGCATTATGTAGAAGGAATAAGTATTAATATCGCCAATTAATTTTTTTTAACGCGTAGTGCCGATCACTACACAATACGAATTCACAAAATTTATGATTATTCGTATATATGTTATACGCGGGCTATTATTACAACCGGCTGACAAGCGAAGTCATCCTATGACAGACACCAAAAACACAACAAAGTATGGAGCAAAGCAGATTACGATGTGTCATTGTAACTAACCAGGGACAATCAAAAGACATGATGTATTTGATTTGCTTCCATTTACTGATATCGTGCCAAATGCAAAATCCTTTGAGTTTGGAAGATCAGAGATATGTTAATTTATATGTACACATTATATATATATGTGTGTATATATATATATATATATATATATATATATATACAGATTGTATATTATAAGAATTTTGTTGGCGTAATATGTAATATTACAATTATATATATCATTATTATTATTATTATTATTATTATTATTATTATTATTATTATTATTATTATTACTCATTTTAGATGAATCATGCTGTAAAATGTTTGTTAAGTTTTTGATCTTGCTTATATATATCTTGAGTATATTTAATATTTTAGGCTGTAACTACAAGAAAATTTTATCTAATGAAACAAATGAAGAAAACAACAAAACTTGTTGATTATTTTATTCAACATTTCTTATTCTACATAGTAATTTGACATATTTTAATATACATATATCTATATGGTACAATATGGTAATTAATTATTAGGAATATACAGCAATATGTTAATGTTGATATAATTTAAAAAATGATTTTATAAATATATATATTTTTAAAAAATAATGCGTTTGTTAGGAAAAACTTTGGAATGTTACGTTTCATAAATATTTTGATAGTTTGATAAAACATTAAGAATATAACATAATATCGATAAAAAGATATTTATATAATATAATTGAGACCTATAAATATATTGAGACCTATACATTAAAATTTAGAATAATACCTATATTAATTATTTAGATCAAATTCAATTAGATTAAATTATTTGAAAACATCAAGTCAATATGTAAAGAAGATAACATTAACTATGTCACATTGAGATGTAATCGTCAAAGAATCATTTAATTTAATTGACTATATAAGAGACAAAGCATGCATAAAAACGCACATTTCACTATTTCTGATTAGTCATCACTATTTCTATTAATCATAAGTTTAATATTGTGACCTAACTGAGCATTTTTTCTATGAATTTCTATGATTTTTATAACTACTTTTAAGTTCCACTTTCTCTTTCTTTATTATATTTGGAAGGTGTAGAACTAAATACGTTCGTCATGTTTTCTTTCCAAGATAATTGAGCAATATCCCTGGACGTCACTATTCTTTCATTCCAAATAATTTTTTGGTTCATGGAGGTATTATAACTATCTATTGTGTGCATCATGCTATTCATGCTATAAGTTTGGTAACCAGTGTCTTGAATAGAGTTTGAGATATTTTGCTGCTCGAAAGCACCGGACATTATATTACTCTGTTTATGACTTTTGCGCGAGAAACTTGTAACTTCCGGCACAATTTTTAAACTAGTCTCATTATTATATTCTTTGTCATTAAGTTCGATACTGTTAGAGTGCACAATATTATCAGGTGAATTTATACTCTTTGTTTCCTCCATGTTAACAGAATCACATGCATTTGTTCTATCATTATTTATAATTATCCATTTACCATTTTCTTCGGTATATTTCACATCATTTTCGCTATCAGACATATCTAAAATACATACATTGTCAACATAGTACTATTACGAGCATATTTGTTTTGTTTGTAAGATATTAATACTAAATATTTTAATAGGAAAGATGATGTAATAAAAATCTAAAATTTATTCTTCATAAAATCGTATAATTATATGTTTAGACCTAATTTTTCTACAGGATGTTCCAAAATTCACGCATTCGGAGGATACTTTATGCTAAAACAAACAACTTTTTCTTTTTGCAGTAAACGCAAAAATTATTTATCGAATGTAATTTTACTATAGGAAAAAGTTGTTCGTTTTAACACAAAAAAACTTTTTTCTTTAACAAAATTGCATCCGATAAGTAGTTTTTGCAGGAGAGCAGGTTGAAATTAATAAATAAGTGCAAAAATCATTTAGCGGACGCAATTTTGCTAAAGGAAAAAATTTTTTGTTTTAGCATAAAGTATCATGTTCTGTACTCCGAATGCGCGAATTTTGAACACTCTGTATTCTTATTTAACTAAATTCTTTAAAATTCTAACTATGATATATATTGTAGACGAATGCCTATATTGAAATTTTCCTTATCATAACAATGGGAAAACTATTCTTCCCATTTTATTAAAACAATAAAGATAACTTCTTTTCTAAAATTTCAAGTAAAGATAAGAAAAATAAAGACCAACAGAATGTATTAAAAAATTAAGCTAAAACAGAAAGCAAATTTACCTAACGAATGATGGCCATTAATCGAACTTGAACTTTTTCCCTCGGCTGCATCGTTTGTGTCCATATCTGTCGCGAAATTTAGTCGAGTAGCCAAACTAGAGCAATATTCAATTCTTTTGTACAATTTATCGTTTTCAGCATTATGTATTGGTGAGATATTAGGCGATAAATTTTCAGATATTACGGAGGAACTATTGCTTTGCCGCCTAGTTTGTAGCAGCATCTAGAATATATTATTTCATTAATTTCAACGATACGTATATGCTATAATTGATCTTATTTACTAACAATGAGAAAGAGGATATAAAAAGGATGTTAAAAAGATAATAATTTTGGCTCCCAAAGTGACAAATAAATATATGTTTTTTGTAGTTTTTCAGCTATAGAAATTAATTCTGGCTTTTAAGAAATTTTAATTTGTTAAAATATTAAATCAGCATATGAAACTAGTACCATAAATTATTATTATTAAGTTTCACGAATTATTAATTAATTCCTGCTAGTAAAAATCTCTAGTCGTTTATATTCTGCTTGATAAAAAAAGTAAAAAAAAAATAAAATTAACAAAAAGAAGAGCATAAAATCACATAAGTTGTTCTTTGTGATATTTAATATATAATTAAGTTTATATATATATAAATTATTTATAATTATTTAAATTATTTATAAACTTAATTTATAAACTTAATTATTAAATATCACAAAGAACAACTTGTGGTGATTTTATGCTCTTCTGTTAATTTTTATAATTAAAAATGTTTATATGATTAAAAATGTTTGTTATAATTATATAATAAAAAAAAAATTTTAAAGTACACATTAATGAGATTTTAAATCATGGATATTGCTCTCTCATTGCAATAATAATTTGGTATTTTGCCCGATTTTGTCTAAAATTCATTTTTCTTAAATGTTCAATGTCTATCAGAAATCTTCTATTTTACTTTATATTTTATATTTTTCTTAACACACTTATAATAACTTCTTATATATTTAATAACTAACTTATTTTCATATTAATTTTAACGTATATTAATTTTCCCAACAAATTAAAATTGTTTGAAGATCAAAATCATATTCCACAATTTACATAAAAAAAATTCCCTTTTACTTATCATTGTGGCATTCTCACAAAATTAGTTACTTTTTTAACATCCTTCTTACTCATATTCTTATTCTCAAGAATTATCTAAACATATTTTATAAATTCACCACATACCTTTAATGGAGTACCATGAACAAACATACCACTTTGAGGAGGGCTGTATACTAACACCATGGATTCACTTGTTTTTACCGGTGATAACGACGTGAAACTGTTATCATTGTCAGTACTCTCGTCTTGACAAGCAAATAATTTTCTTCTCAGTGAATTGTTACTCGAATTTGCATCATCACAGTCTACATTCTGTTCCTTTGAAAGACATAAGAATATTTTTATCAGATTTTTCTTATCAAAAGGATAATTAATATCAAGCTGTTTCCATCTCAATAGCCACCAACCTGAGTAAAGGTAAAAAAGGGCTTCAAACTTTCTTCCACATCTTGAGGCAACTCCAAAGGTAGAGACAATATTGTCTGACTCCATGCTAAAAATAATGATGAGATAAAAAATGATTTCGAAATATCAAGCTCAAATTTGTCTTACCATCTTTCGTAGATTTTGAAACTTCCTGGATAGAGTTGAAATCTTTCGAGGACCTATTGGGAGTGTTAAAAGAAAATGGTTTGTTGCCTTTCTGCTTGATGTCCCAAGGGCTAGGAATTATCTGATTTTGTTTAAAAAATCGATCTATAGCTGCCTGGGCTCTTATTTCCAATTCTGGCTCTGGAGAATACATTTGCTGCATGGGAGATTCTTCGATTTTTACTGGTTTCATGTGAGCCAATTCGTCTATGCTCCACGTAAACTCTGGTGACTGTTGCATAGGGCTGGAGACCTAAATATTGCAGCAATTTTAGCAATTAGCACTTGCCTCTCAGTAGAAGTATTCTTGTCGATCGAAGTATTCTTTAAGGAGCAAAATGACCTTGGCGAACAGGTTCGGACTGATTGCGGACAGGTGCAGTCGATTAATCAGATCAGGCTCGAACGGATTCTTAGAAATGAATTTCCTCAATTTGGACGGAGGTGTAATATGATTCGGCAGAACAGCGAATGATAGCCGTTGCGCGTTATTCTGATACGTTAGACGCTTCAAGTGAGCATTGTTTCGCTTTATTGGAGTTCCATACCTCCAGGAACTACACGCTAAAGGGCTCTTGCCTTTGCGCTCCTCGCTCGACATGTTTCGTTCCGCTTGTTTCATTACAAAACAAATAATTCACACAAGAGACACGGATCCACTTTGCGTTCTCGCCAATTCGAAATTGGAATTTTGCTCGACTCTTCATAAAATTCTTTATTTAACGACTTCAGATGCAAAACTTCGGTCTGCCGATTTCGATCTATGCAATTATTTTACGAAAGTATACTTGCAGATTACAAATCAGAGCCCTTCAATGTCTGATATTTGTGAATTGGAAATCTCCAACTTTTGAACAATCAGATTCATTTCAAATTATTTACACCTTCGACGAGATATTATTAAAGATCATCAACTCTTTGGCATATTTGGAGTGCGTTCCAAAACTCGACTATCAATTCTGCATATTTTTTATCCTTTAAGGCATTTTCAGGGCTTGTGCACAATAAAAGAAACAGAAAACAAAGAATAGGGGTTCCGTACAAAATAAAAGGAATAGAGAACAGAAAACAGAGAATAAGAATTTCAACCTATCAGAAATCATGTATTGTAGAATACACAGTTTCTGATAGGTTGAAATTCTTATTTTCTCTGTTCTCTGTTTCTTTTATTGCCCTTCATGAGCTGCTCAAACTAATCGTTTCAGCAACAAAGAAGATCATGTGACGCAAAATATTAACTATTAAGGTGCCTTTTCATACCGACGCTCGACGCTCATTTTTGGCGTCAAAATAAGTCACATAATAGAAATTGATGAATATTAATCGTCATTTTGATTACGTGACTTATTTCGACGCTGAAAATGAGCGTCAACATGAAAAGGCACCTTAGGAGCAACAATTTTATACATGAAAAAGGACAAGAAGCGTTAAATTTGATATTTGAGATACAGATTCGATATGTTATTCGTATTTTTCATGTATCATTCGCGATATTAATATGCTGAATTAAACAGTTATTAGACTATTCTGAATGCATAGAATCCTCTATCTGGATCAACAATAAAAAAAAAGAATAAATTAGGTTATGTATCGTCAATGATGATCAACACGATCGATAAAGTATGTCTGCACTGTCGATAGCATTTGAGCGTTTGACGCTTGTAGTTGAACTGTTCAAACTACAAAATTTCAGTCACTGGATAACGAATGACAAATCGTTCCAATTGCTTATTTTAGCAGCACGTGAAAATGATCACTAAGCATCATTGATCTAGTTTTCACTGAGTTTAATCCGGATCAGAATGTAAGAACCAACTACAGTCGAGTATTCCTCTGTCGTTTAACAGGGGAAACTCTTGATGGAAACTAGGCGAGAACATTCAGCAGAACACAACAGTTTTGTATAATTTTATGGATTCTCTGCTGAGATTGGATCATTCCTCTAGATTTAAAAGCATAACCCAATCAGCGCGAAGAAAACTTCCAATAGTTGCAAAATAAATGTTCTGCTGAAGCCATCGATGCCTAGAATCTTTTAATATTCGATAAAAAAACAAGGATAACTTGGATTAACAGAATTGAGTTTTGGAACGCATCCTGTCATAGTGATAGCACTGATGGCCACTGATGGCACGAGCTATCGACAAAGCGACAAAGCAATTTGTAAGCAATTTTATACTCCATTTGATACATTACGTTTGTGTATATACGAATTGTTCAAAGTTTCTCTTTTGCAATTTGAATAATTTTAGATTTGTTTGCGAACGCTATATGCGAGAAAGAATCTAATAAACAATTCTAACCAAAGTGAATTCATTTCATCATGACTCATATGATATATCGTTATTAATTTTCATATTTCGCATTCGAGATGTGTCGTAACAGTACCAGGTAATATCTCAAAAATTATAGCCGATATAAAATTGAAGTGCGAACGATAACAATAAAATATGACAGTGGAAATGTGGAAGTATATTTTAATAGTTGTTATCATAAATTCAGGTAATGATGAACTCTATATATTTTATTCAATCTTACTACGATTTAATTTTAGTAATATCATAATTATTATAATAATTATATATATATATATATATATATTAATTTCCAGTGACCTCCGAAAGAATAAAGGACATGATATATATGCCTTTCGATGGTGTAGCTGCATGTTTCCGAAGACACAATGGTACACATCAGTTTGGATGTTCCTGTAAGAAAATCTTTTATCAGTTGCTTCTTTGTTAATCATCAATCTCGTCTAGCTCTCCAAAACTGATTATTTCAAGTTACTTTACTGACATTATGATATTCCAGCTAGTAGATCAGGAAGTGTAGGCGTAGTACATTTGGTGGAGATAGAGAATGATATTGCTTGGTTAGAAAAGAACGCTACTGCCGGTCCATATACCGTGGTCCTTTCGTTTGAGATGTTCAACAGAACCACGCTCCTCAGATTAAAAGATACAAACAACATAAACGGGGTGCTGCTAACAAAAAATATCAGCCATGAACGTCCGTTACATTATTCACCTGAGGATGAATGTCCCAATCGATACTCTGGTTATAAGAAATGCAATAACACAGAGCCATGGAATCCTTTCGGAACTGCAATACTCATGGAAGATTGGCCATTTCCTATGTTTTACACAGAGGTTAGATCTGTATTTAATGAATTCAATTAAAGGCTATACTATTATAAAATTACTAATACAAAAAATTTAAGCGATAAGACATAAACAATAAGCAAATCAACATTTAGGATTTGTTACAGCTTATGTTATTGCCTTATGATGATTGACCAATTTGCTTGTTGCTTACGTTTTATTGCTCAAGTTTTTCTGTGTGCCTTAGTCTTTACTCATACTACATTAGTATCTTATTAAAGCTTTAGATAAAGTGCTTTAGATAAAGTATATAAATGCAGTGATACAACAATCATTTTTACAATAAAATATATTTGTAAAATATATTTTGTTAAATAACATGATAATGTCATTTAATCATTTAAAATATTTATATACTTTTACATTTAATTTTGTTAATTTCATACATAATAACTTTTGATATGCACTAATCTAAGATTCGTTAAACAACATATTAAAAGTATCACGTTTTCAGAATCAGACAGCCTTGGAGGCTATAAAATCTTGTTTCTGGACGCACAATGCGCACGATCTTGAAACGCAATATCAGAGATCTCTTTGCGCGATAGAAATGAAGTCGTTCATGTATGCTGCCATTAATTCGGAATCTTGTATAAAGCGTACAGATTTAATGTTGAATTTCAACCCAACGCAGTTTTGCGATCCACTTGGAGATAGAAACATACATTGGCCCTTGGCGCCTCTCAATGAGAGTAACAATACAGTGATAATGGTAACAGCACGATTGGATGCATCATCTTTATTCGATGGCGTGTCACCCGGTGCGGGTAACGTCGTAACAGGACTGGTTACTTTACTTGCTACTGCGTACTATCTGAATTCCTTAAATGCCACCGTCGACAGTATGTATTCATCTTTCCTCAAAATTGTTACAATACAATTGTCCATATATACATGATATATAAGGCTATCCATTTAAATTAAGATACTTGAATATCTTGAAAGAAAAACATTTTAGAAAAAAATGTTTCAAATAATTGTATTGTCTGAAGGACAAATAATAATAAAATCAAACTTGAAGAAATCAATTTTTTGAAATCACATAAAGGTCACAATAATTAAAAAAAAATAGAATTATATGATTTTTAGAAGATATATTCTTTTAGTTATTTCTTCATATAAGAATATTAGAGTTATTAAAGTTTAAATTTTACAAGATATATATTTTACATGATTCCTATCAAAATCAACGTCAATTTTATATTAGAATAAAGGATATAAACATATCTCATAAATTATTCATTTTTTATATGCAGAATAATTTTAGAAAAATTAAATTATTGGAAAAAATCAAACAATTTCTTTGATCATGAAAAATCATTTTTTGTCCTTTTCAGATGATATAACTTCGTTTGTTGGAACGTTCGTTGGAATATTTTTTTAATGCTTTCTTTTCTTTCAAGATATTCAAATTATTTCAATTTAATGCCTCACTCCATACATGTATATTTATTCGATGGGCAGTTTAAGCGGCATGATTTTTTGTTGGATCTTATTTCTAATAAATTACTGCAATTGTATCACAAAGAACACATAATTTCTAGTAATTTATTAAAATGTAAACCAGTAGAAGAGAAAATATCGCCGCTAACTTTACAGAATTGAGGAGCCTTAAGCCCTTAGATCTAATTCAGATTGAAGGACTTTTTCTGTTTGGCTATTTATGTGTCTGTCTAACATCACTTATTATTATATATTTATTATCATATCTAGAGACGAACGTTGTATTTTCTCTGCTGAATGGAGAGGCATTCGATTATATAGGATCCAGTCGTATGATATACGACTTGAAACATAACAATTTTAACGCCCTTGGTGGAATCAATTTGAAATTCGACGATATCCTGAGTGTGATCGAGTTTGGTCAGTTGGGCCCGGGAAAGATATTTCTTCACAGTAACAGCGAAGACGATATAATAATCCGTCTGAATAAAACGTTGAAGGCGAAGATTAAATATGGTAGTGTCCCACCTACGTCCGTGCAAAGTTTTCTGGAGACGAAATCTAATCTAACGACCGTCGTTATAAGCAATCACGAGGAACAGTTTAAGAATCGATATTATAATGGCATCTTGGATGATGCGGAAAGTCTCGGTTTTGATAAGTACATACACAACTTTTTTCTTCTTGATCTTGATATATACTAAACATTTTAGTATTACTTGATTTTACATTATTGAGATTTTCTCTCGTGTACCATGTTTTAGAAACGATACTAGCACGCTTGCATCAGATTTAGCGAAAATTGCTCTTCAGGTTGCTAATGAGCTTTATTGGGAGGTGACGGGCGAGGCGCCGCAGCCTGTCGATCTGCCAGTAAGGAGATCTATGGAGAATCTTATCTCAGAAATGTTACATTGCTATTTGGAAAGCGCGAAGTGTAATCTGTTCCGTGCGGCTTCATCACCTAACACTAAATTGGTCGATCAGGTTTTGCCATTGTACGTCGGGGTGCACCGAGCGCTCAACATCGCGACGACTTTGACGGGCCAGCTTTTAGCATATCTGACCGGCGAAAAGCTCTACGAGATGAACGAATCAATGTGCTACGAAAATCGACTCGCCTGGATGAGCGGTCAAAACTTCTCGGGCTTATGTATCAATTCAACTGTTAATTACAGTACAGCCGTGAGTCCGGCATTTATTATCGAAGGTAAGTTGCTACATCATTCACAATAGATATAAGCTCGACCATCTGTCCAATTGTTTTTCCCATTATAGAATACGATATGAAATCGGGTGTCTACTCAACTTGGACAGAATCCATATGGCAAACGTTAAGCGTTAGAATGTTTCTTAAACCAGCAGCAGCGACGGAACGTTTCAATCTGATTCTGGGTAGCTTGGTTACCGGTTTCTCATTTGTATTAGTATGGTTTATTAATAATAGAGCTAATGTACTATTTAATTCGAGGTATGTATCATCTTTCTAAGGAAAAACTAAAAATTATATTAAAGTAATATAATTAAAGTAATATATTAATATATATAAATATATATATTTATATATAAACGTGAAATTGAAATAACATATTTTAAAATAAATTATCATACACATTATATTTTTAGGAGAACTGATTGCTAGGGATACGCTGCGGACCACATATCAATGACCAGGTTAGATAATCATCAAGAAGATCGAGATGTTCCAATAACTAGCCTTTAACCTTGTATGTGTGGTACGCCCTCGGAAGATTTTTATAGCTCGAAAACTATCTGGATATGTCACATTATCACTCTTATAATTTTTATCTTTTATTTATCGCTTCATCCGCAGTTCAATTGAAAAAAAATCACGGATGCATCTTTGATACTCATGTAAACAGTAAAGTGAGTCTTTCTTCTATCTTTTTGTTTAATAATATCTATATTATAAATTATTTATGAAGTTACATATATGAGAAAAGACATTAGACGATTGAACGGGTAACTCGATAAAATTAATGGTTTTGTATTGTACGCGTGTATATAAATGAATGTATGTGTATGTATGTATAAGGTATAGTCGCATTAATAAGATTTTGTAAAATAAAAATTATATAAAAGAACGCAAGCATAGTAACTTTTTTTAATAGCGATAAAAGATTGTTACTCATGTAACATTAAAAAATCAAATGATAAGTCGATCGTGAAAAAGTATACTTCTTTCTGCCCCTCTTTTGCCAAGTTATCTTTGAAGGATAACAATATATGAATTATAAGATGTCTTTTTGCTATAAATTTCGAGTGCATATTTGCTTAATCATTTTCACTTTACATACAATATCTATTACTTTTCATTAGAGCAACAAAATGTAAACGTGTTTACAAAAACGTATCAACAATATTAAAACAAATAGCTTCTTACATAATTATGATAAGAATAAAAAAGGAATAATGCAAGCATGATGGCATTTATTATCGATAAACAACTTATTTAACAGGGCATTGATGTACACGGGAAAGAATTTAATTTGTATATCTATGCTTTGTGTGTGTTCTTTAGTATACATATAAGTATATAATGTGTTTCTCATTTACGACTCGAAATTTGGACAAAGTTAGAAATGGGCCATTCTTGGAAGAAAGTTGATTCAGATTAGAAATTTACAGAATTTTTCTCTAGATTCATTCTAGATAATCAAAGATAGAGTGTTATCAGGATATTCTTAACTAGCTCAACATCTATAAATTGAACTATTCTCCTGCGCTGCTTCTCATTTGCCACTCGGCCATAGGCACGCAATAGAATAGAATATGTGCATGTAAAAAAAAACTCACTTTTTCATCTTGAATATATGCATTGAAATAAAGGCGAAGAGGCACACTCAGAATTAGAATATTATTTAATCTAAATGAATTAGGAATACGAATATTTGTAATATGAAGCAAGCACATAATTATGAAATTCTGTGAATAACACATCACTTTTGTGTCTATTTTTATACCTATGTATAATATAATTTCTCCATTTTTTATTATATAATTATATTATACACGAATATCTACGAGAGAAATGGAACAAAAATGACATTCACAGAATACAAAACGGATGTTGTTTCTCGGACCAAATTAATTCATAAACTTTTATAGTCCTTTGTCGAGAGTACTCTCTCTTATAATAATCTTAGAATAATCGCAAATCTATTTGTTACGTTGAAAACTGTACTATATCTGACCCATTTCTATCTTTATATATCTTTTTTTTTATCTAAGGCCTGTTCTTTTTATCTGAACTTCTTACATGGTTCGTCTTTCCTCTTTTTTTTTCTCTCCAACGTGGAGAGAAAAAGATGAAAGATGAATTGTACAAGAATTTTAGCTAAAGAAAACAGACTTTAATTCTCAATAGATAATTTATTTGCATCGTTGTTAATGCGACAGACGGTTACGTCTCCTTCCGTACAAAGTGTTCACATGCTCGTAATAAATCTTTATATCACGGACACTTGTGTAAAAAAAGCGAGTGTCCGGTGAAAAATATGCCAGGAGCATATACGCGTCTTGTCCACGTGCATATGGATGGAAACGTTCTACGCAACGCACGTCCCGACATACGTTCAACCTCTTCGGTAATCTGTTTACGCTTTCTTTTAACTAATTTTTATTTAGTATACAAGGATGAAGTAGGAGGCTGGGCACCGCCCACCGAATTATCACAGTCGTCTGGTGCCGCAGCACATACGTATACGTGGTTCAGCCTTACAACCTACCTCTTAATCTAGCTTTATTCTACGTTTATTTATTTCTCGGATGCAGTATAGTCCCGTACAAGGTGACTTATCAAAGCAATGATTACTAGAGGAGCGATTATATTTTTTTTTTACATATTAGATCGCAATTACATGTTATTGCTTTATTATAGAGAATAGCAGAGAATAGCACAGATCTTTTTAGTGAATGCTTTCTCTACAAGCTAAGAGATAGCAATGCCAAGTAATGTTTTATATCTTATTGTTTTTATTTTTTTAATCTTCATCAGTTGTTGTAACTGATCATTAAACAAACTGATGTCGTGATACCGTGTACGGGAGCTATACTGTCAGCTGTCTGCAACTGATAATATCGTTTTACTCAAGTCATATTGCATATTCAAATTCATTCCGCATAATTATGACGTTCTAATCAACGTTACGATTGAGTGGAAAATCTTGCATACAAAAATCAATACGTCTGAGAAACAACAAAAATAGAAGAAATTAGGTTTATAAGAATAACAGGGTTTATAAGAATAGATCGAACAAGCTACTAATGGAAGCACTCTGTCATTGGCTATATACATTGATATACTCGACGCAAAAATTATAAGTACAGAGGAAATGATATTTGGCCACCTAAGGCAATCATGTCGACAAACTACATTATATGACACATTCTCCTCCTATAATCGAGTGACTAGTGTCAGCTTATCGTTAACTGCTCTCACTATTCGTGAAAACAGTAACGGCAGAACTGATATAAACTGAGAACGAAACAGAAATTTCACATTCTGCAAACCTGTTGGTATAGCAAGATCATATCCCCTTATGGAATTGTCAACTTGGAAACAACTAATTTACGCTATATTACTTTACGTCGGATTTAACAAAATAAAAATAGACTTAGACATTCAAATCTCGATGGACGGATCGCGTGGAAATGATCGGAGAAAGCATAAATATATCCGCGCATATATGCATCAGGAAGAATAGTATGTACACGAGAATGCATCGGCGAGGACAGTCAGTTCGCAAGTAAATATTAAAAGTTTTTTTCATACTCGTATGGGAAGCTTTAAATAAATAAGCTTCTGTCGAAATAACGCAATAAAGAAAATTTCTGCTGGTAAAACGTAATGATCACATGTAGACAGCATTGTGTAAACATTAATATTCCAAAATGTCATATATATATCGTTGAATATATCCAATTCTTTTTTCAAGTATTAGCTTTTCTGTAACATACTTGGTAATATTTGTTCTGTTTTGTCCATTCCTCTCTTTCTCTGTCTTCCTAACAGTTCCGCATGTAATATGTACAGTAGTATCATATAACACGTGCAGTACACGCTTAAGAGACGACACTTAGAGTTTAAAAATATAATCATATATTTAAATATCATCATATATTTAAAGTAGTATTATATCATCATTGCATTATGGTTGTGTTTGCTGCTGCTGTTGCTGTTATTACTATTATTATTATATAATTATAATTATAGTTATTATTATTATCGATAGCGTAATAATTATTATCATTATTAGTTTTATTATTATTATTATCATGGAGGGACAGTTCGCTATGCCACGACACTGCAGAGCTGAACAAAGACTAAACGCGGAAGTTACCACGCTCTTTAATGGCACGAAAAATACAATTAATATTGCATGCTATACTAATTCTCCTCTAATTTGGAAATTAATTGATTATGTTATTTTTTTACAAATGTGCCACATAATATGCCTAATCAAATAGCTTACAACTTTTAATTAATGTTAGCAAAAATCGTTATCATTTTTCATATTACACTGTCCATATTGGTTTTATACAAGTTATCAATTATAAAGCGGATTAATGAATTTCAATTTTAAAAAAGCTTACACGAATTATAACTGTAAACAAAAAATACATGAATATTTTGTTGTGACACAAAAATAATAATTATTGTGGTAGGAGCAGTACAGGTATTAGTAGTAATAGGTAGTAGTAATAGTAGTAATAGTTTAGTAATAGTAGTAATAGTAATAGTAGTAGTAGTAGTAATTTTAGCAATAGGAGCGATAATAATAGGAGTGTTAACAATAATAATATTGACAATGATAGTAGAAATAGTAGTATAGTGATAGCGGTAATGGAAGGAATAGCAATAGTAGTAATAGTGATACTATTACTAGAAGTAGCATAGTAGTAATAATATATAGTAGGAGTAATAGTAATAATATTAATCATGGTAATGGTAGTAGTAGTATCTGGGTAACAATATTAATCGTAACAATAGCAGTAATAACATAATATTGGCAAAGCTAGCAGAAAAAAATTTCATTTTGTCTATTTTGTTTTATTATACGTCTAATGAAATATCAAAATTATATACGAAAAAGATCGACAATTAATTCATATCGAAAATATACAAAAGAACGAATTTATACAGTTTCAGAGGATAAGTGCTTAAAAATGTACATTGAAACAATGGAAAATATGAATGGCTATCATAAAAATATTTCTTTTCTCGGGAAATATTTGTTCGTCAAATTGTTATAATATAATCACGTTACACACACACACACACACATACATACATACATACATACATATATATATATATATATATATATATATATATATATAACGTAATTATATTTTAAACAATATATCTTTTACATACATTACATAAGATGCGTTTCATTTGGCGCTTACAATGCTCGCGAGCATTATTTGACCTTGTTTAACATTGATAAACAACAAGGATAAAACAATTCCATAAGCGTTGCGAGCATTAAGTGGAACGCATCCATAAGGCGTCATAAATAATAGACATCCTATAGAGACTAAATCATCAGAAACATACGTTTGTTACAAGCAGTTTGTAATTATAACTAACAAAAGATCGTGATTCCAAAGAAAGCTCAGCTTTATCTTCATCATTTGTGCGCAGTTTACTTAAAAATTTGTCATCGAAAAATAAATAACATTTTTCCAAATAACACAATACAAACGTATGTATGTTCGTTCGAATTAGACATAATTAATTAAAAGTAAGCTTCTCTTTCTAGTACCTATTCAATCTCAGTTCTCTCGTCTCTCAGTCCATTACAACGTGTGGATAATATGTGAGCCGAGATTAAAATCTAATCAGTTGTCATAAAAAAGCAGACAATTGGGTAGCTGACGAATACTATCAAAGTATCGAATGATCAGAGAGCGTGATAACCTCTATCCACATATTCTTAACTTTCACAAGATTAATTACGTATTTGACAGTTAAAGCGATATCTATTCCCGAATATCTTAATACTGTAATGAGCAACTGGATTTGAAGGTACCGTAAAGAGGTTGACGTTTCGGTGATCGACAGAGGTCAGTGAAGATCATCCTCATCGCTATCGTTACCGTCTTTCGATCTAGCGGCACCTCCCTCACCGTCGCTAGAACCCGAATCACTCGCCGAATCATCGGACTGCCAGCCCGCTTGCTGCTGCTGAGCCGCTTGTTGCTGCACTGCATGTTTCGAAGCCTTATGACGTTTTCCTGCGCGCGACGTCGCGTCAGTGCCCGCGCCATCTAACATAGGCTGTAGGATTCGTCGACGGGCATTGATGAACCAATTGTTCACTTGTAGTAACGTTAAATTTGTCTGGCTGGCAATCTGACGCTTCTCGTCTTCGGTTGGATAAGGATGCTGCAATAGATACGCGTTGGATTACGATTGAACGAAGCAACTGTAATTTTTTTGCAAATTATCAGTAAGTTACTTACTACTAAATGCTGAAAGAGCCACGTTCGCATGATGCTGGTTGCCTGTTTGGGTAAGACACCCCGTTTCTGACGTCCCTTTCTAGCGCTACCATGATTATTTCTATGATTCCCAGCGTGATTTGAAGCCGTGTTGCTGGCACTCTCCTCCTCATCTTCGCTCGCCACAGGGGAAGGCGAAGCTGCAACTGTAATGTCTAAACACATTCGATGTGTTCTATTACTTCTTATAATTCACGTTTATAACGTAATGGTACAATTTGTGCGTTGAGAGATGGTAACGACAACGAATCGTTGCTATTTTTCAACCCATATGCGTTAAAGAAAACATGTTATATTTCTGTATAAAGATTATTTCGCAAGTTTCCTTCGTGTCCAGATCCATTCTTTGGCTGCAAGGTTCACGAAACGTTGGCATTCTAAGAATGGATCTGGATATGGAGGAAACTCGCGAAACGCATAATTTTTGCATAGGAAGCACCGTGGAAGCCTCAAGAATATTATGTTATATTTCTAACCGAAATACTTTTTATCATTAGCATTCCCGGCATCCGCATATTCCACGTTTTTTCGTTCTTGCAACGCGACTAATCCCCAGTATCCAGCTTCTTCCAGATATATTCTGTCAGAAATCGTCTGTAGATATTCACTACTGTCATCTATAAACGAGATTTTAAGAGGTTCATCATGCACAAAATACTGCCTCAGGAAGAGAAGAAAGAGTTTATTGAAATCTTGTAAAGTAAAAAATTCTGAATTTTTCAGTTATTTTTATCTAAAATTTCAGAAAATTAGAGAATTTAAAAAAATGAAACTTTGAAACAAATTAAAATAAGTAATAGTTAATAAGTAACACAAATAAATTATATAATACTTTAATAGAAGATGAAAAGTCCACAAGACTATATCTTTTTCTAGAATTAGCGAATTATTCTTTTCTGCTGACAATGAGTGTTGTCATTTACTTGTCATGCTGATTTTTTAAATATAACTCACGAGTCATACAAGAATGTACACGAATGCATACTTATTGCTGATTGTCAACATTCAAAAAATGATCAGAGAAAGAAATTTAAGAGACAGAATATAAAAATAAAATTCCATAAAAATTCCCAATTTTCAAGGGTAAAAAAAATATTTTCTAAAAATTCCAGATTTTTCCAGTTTTTTTTCAGATCATAAACACTGAAAAAAAATCAAATTTTTATGAGAAAAAATAAAATCTCGAGCAATTAGCTGATTCTGATTTGCATTGATCAACACAACTTTCTATCGACAACGAACGATTGAAAGGAATCCATTTGGTGATGCAATGAATGCATTCAATAGACTCAACAATTTAGTCAGCACTCGCTGCTATTGGCGTACTCTTCTAGATCTAAGCTCTAATTAGAATATACTAATAGCAACGAGCACTTATTTACTCAACCGTTGCTTTGCTGAATACACTCAATGGTGCGACAGCTCTCGCGGTTCAGACTCACCTTGGCCGAGATACATGTCGTTAACCGGGGCGCATGGATGCGCCCCGATTTGCGAGAGAGGCGTGCTTCCATGTATAGTGGACGGTGAGAGCGGATCGTCGTGGTCCTGGCTGGATTTGCCCGAGCGCTGGACGGCGGAAGACGGTCGGACTGACGAAAGTGGATCGTGATTAACGCTCTCTTCCCGTGTGTGCGAATTCGCGCCATCGTTCTCCGCCACGGCATCCCCACGGCTCACTCTGAATCCGTTAGCTCCCGACTCAACATCATTGCCTGTAGATGACAGCACCTGGCAAATATATGTCTCAACTAGCCGTCAGAGAGCAGGGATGGGAAATTCAGTAATATCTCAAGAGATGTACGCATATACTCGTACACGGTGATGTAATATATTACATATTACCGTTTTGATTAATTCAA
>Ga0157363_1000808_pt1 | contig 24810 bp, 16 predicted proteins | sample AttsexASBM1_FD_111477 | JGI IMG/M metagenome (GOLD analysis project Ga0157363, IMG submission 111477) | Fungus gardens microbial communities from leaf cutter ant in Ribeirão Preto, State of São Paulo, Brazil - Atta sexdens ASBM1 | ecosystem: Host-associated > Fungi > Mycelium > Unclassified ... | reverse complement strand
CATGTCCCGTATGCGTACGTTCATCAAGAAGGTCGAACTCGCCATCCAGTCCGGCGACAAGTCCGCTGCTGCGGAAGCCTTCAAGGTTGCACAGCCGGAAATGCAGCGCGCAGCAGGCAAGGGCGTGATCGCAAAGAACACGATCAGCCGCAAGCTGTCCCGCCTGTCCGCTCGCGTGAAGGCTCTGGCAACCGCCTGAGCTTCACCTTCGGGTTGGAACTGAAGAACGCGCTCCCCTCAAGGAGCGCGTTCTTTTTTGACTGCGCCCCAGAATTTTTTCCGAGCATCTGACTTGGGGTTGCTTATGGGGAACACCCCCATGACATCCCGCTGAACCCTTCGTGTTCCAGCTTGCTTCGGGCAGAACGGACGCCTATCCTGGGCGTTCGACAAAAAAATATCGGATGTCTGGCTCTCCGGGATGTTCCTGCGTTCCTGATGCGGATTTTCTGTCGAGAGCACAACCGCCCTGCGCGCAGGGACCAATAACTGATGCCCGCGTGCTGCGGGACTGGATATGAAAGGGGGTACAATGGTGGAAAACGCTCAGTATCTGGACGCCAGCGCCTCCGCCCCCGGTTCGACGACGCCGCTTGAGACCGCCTGGGTCCGCGTTCGTGAGAAACTGAAGAGTGAGGTTGGCGAGGTCGAATACCGGACATGGCTCCGGCAGATCGTTCTGGGGCCACTCGACGAAGATGAACTAACTCTCTATCTGCCCACGCGATTCCTCCGCGACTGGGTTCGCAGTCAGTACGAGGAGCGCCTTCAGACGCTCTGGCGTACCGAACGCGAAGACATCAAAGGTGTGGAGCTTCAGGTCAAGCGCGGCCTGCCCGAAGTCCCGGCGGACGACGCAGAAGACTCGGACGATGCAACAGGTCTTTCAAGTGAGACTGCCCCGCAAAGCGCTGTGTCCGAGAGCCGGAGCGATCTGGCCGTCCCGCTTGATCCGCGCTTCACGTTCGACACCTTCATCGTCGGCAAGCCGAACGAATTCGCCTATGCCTGCGCGCGTCGTGTTGCCGAAAAGCCATCAAGCCCCGGCTTTAACCCGCTGTTTCTGTATGGCGGCGTAGGCCTCGGCAAGACGCATCTGATGCACGCCATCGGCACGGAACTAACCCGCACCGGCAAGGTCTCCGTGGCTTATATGTCTGCGGAAAAGTTCATGTACCGCTTCATCGCGGCGATCCGTTCGCAGTCCACGATGGAATTCAAGGAACAGCTCCGGTCCGTTGACGTGCTGATGATCGACGATCTTCAGTTCCTAATCGGCAAGGACAATACGCAGGAAGAATTCTTCCATACGTTCAATGCTCTTGTAGATGCTGGCCGCCAGATCATCGTCAGTGCGGACAAGAGCCCGTCCGACCTCTCCGGGCTTGAGGACCGTTTGCGGACCCGTCTGGGCTGCGGCATGGTTGCGGATATCCACGCCACAACTTTTGAGCTGCGCATTTCCATTCTGGAAGCCAAAGCCAAAGCGTCGGGCACGCATGTTCCGTCCAAGGTTCTGGAATATCTCGCTCACAAGATCACGACCAATGTCCGTGAACTCGAAGGCGCGCTCAATCGTCTGATCGCCCATGCTGATCTCGTGGGCCGCCCGGTGACACTTGATACGACGCAGGATGTTCTCAAGGACATGCTGAAGGCCCACGATCGCCGCGTCACAATCGAGGAAATCCAGCGCAAGGTTTCCGAGCACTGGAACATCCGCCTGACAGACATGTCCTCTGCCCGCCGTGCGCGCGCCGTCGCGCGTCCGCGTCAGGTGGCCATGTATCTGGCCAAGCAGTTGACGAGCCGCTCGCTTCCAGAAATCGGGCGCAAATTCGGCAACCGCGACCACACGACGGTGATGCATGCCGTCAACCGCATCACCGAGCTGATGGATCAGGACGCGTCTTTTGCCGAGGACGTGGAACTGCTGCGCCGGATGCTCGAAGGCTGACCTCGACCAGCCCCCCCGATCCCTCTCTTTCCCGAGGGGCGGGGGTCTGCTAGGTTCTCGCAATTAATTCAAGATCTTCCCCGAGGCCCGGAATGAAATTCAAGGTTGACCGTACCCTGCTGCAACGGGCTCTGGCGCATATTCATGGCGTTGCGGAAAAGCGGAATACCATTCCCATTCTGGCCAACGTTCTGATGAGCTTTGAAGGCGATGTTCTGCGCCTGACGGCTACGGATATGGAAATTGCGGTTGTGGAAGACGTTCCCGCCACGGGCGAACGCTCCGGCTCCACCACGGTGCCAGCTGCGGTGCTTTTCGAAATTGTCCGCAAATTACCGGACGGTGTGGCACTTGAGTTTGATCATCAGGACAGCGAAGCGCCGCTCGCCCTGCGTGCGGGCCGTTATGCCACCAGCCTGAACGTCCTCCCGGTTGACGACTTCCCAGCTATGGTCGCCGGAGATCTGCCGCATCGTTTCTCGCTTCCCGCAGCAACCCTGCGTGGTCTGATCGACCGCACCAAATTCGCGATTTCAAACGAAGAAACCCGCTATTATCTGAACGGTATCTATCTGCACGTCGCGGAAAACGGGGCCACCCCGATGCTGCGCGCCGTCGCCACGGACGGCCATCGTCTGGCGCGCGTTGAGACAGATCTGCCCGAAGGCGCGCGCGGTATGCCGGGCGTCATTATTCCGCGCAAGACCGTCAACGAACTGCGCAAGCTTCTGGATGAAGGAGCAGCCGATCTGGAAGTCTCCCTGTCCGACACACGTATCCAATTTCAGGCCGGACCGGTCCTTCTGACCTCCAAACTGATTGACGGAACCTTCCCGGAATATGAGCGCGTTATTCCGAAGGGCAATGACCGCATCCTGCGTGTCGGCAAGCGTGATTTCGCAGCGGCTGTCGGTCGCGTCGCGGCCATCAGCCAGGAGCGTTCACGCCCGGTCAAGCTGTCTGTCACGCAGAATATGCTGAATCTCTCCGCCACCAGCCCCGATCAAGGCGTGGCACATGAGGAACTGGACGAAAACGCCGTCTCCTACGATGCCGCACCGATCGAAATCGGCTTTCAGGCGCGTTACCTGACGGACATTACCGATCAGATCGACGTGGAAGTGGAATTCGCATTTTCCGACAGCTCTGCGCCCACCATCGTGCGTGATACGGCGTCACCTTCGGCGCTGTATGTCCTGATGCCCATGCGGGTCTGAACACGAGCCACGATTGAAACTCACCCGGCTCGCGCTGACGGATTTCCGGAACTATACCCATACCGTCTGGACCCCGGATGCCTCCATTCTGGTCCTGACGGGAGAGAACGGGTCCGGAAAGACCAATCTGCTGGAAGCCGTTTCGCTGCTGTCTCCCGGACGTGGATTACGGGGCGTGCCTCTCCCTGCTTTGTGTCGTACGGGAGCCGAGCGATGGGGCGTTGCGGCGACGCTCCGGTCCGGTCTGGATGAGTTCCGGATCGGAACAGGGAGTGAGTTAAACGAAAAACAGCGCCGGACATTCCGGCTCGACGGCGAAAACATCCGCTCTCAGGCCACGATTGGCCAAAGATTTTCCTGTGTCTGGCTGACCCCGCAGATGGATCGGCTTTTTCAGGAAGGCTCCAGCGGTCGGCGGCGCTTTCTGGATCGGCTGGTCATGGCGCTCTCTCCCGATCATGGTCGCCAGATTGCCGCCCATGACCGCTCGGTTGTCAGCCGGAACAGGGTTCTGGCGGACCGGCCGACCGAGACAGCCTGGCTCGCGTCCATTGAAGATTCTATCGCCCGCCATGCGGTTGCGGCCTCTGCAGCCCGCCTCGCACTCGTTGAGAGTATGAACGCACATCCATTTGAGAATAATGGATTTTCTGCCAGCACATTGCATCTGGACTGCGCTGTTTCGAACCGCCTGGCATCTCAGCCCGCACTGGACGTCGAAGACTGGATCAGAAACAGTCTCCAGCAATCCCGCACCGAGGACCGGCAATGCGCCACCACGTCCATCGGGGCGCACAGGGCCGATTTCACCCTTTCGGACACCGCCACGGGACGTCCTGCAGAACTCTCCAGCAGCGGTCAGCAGAAAGTCATGCTGACCGGCACAATTCTATCCCATGCGCGGCTGATGACACAGGAACGGGGGCAGACTCCCGCCATCCTGCTGGATGAACCTCTGGTCCATCTGGACGAAACCCGCCGCTTCGCCCTTCTCGACAGTCTTGAGAAACTGCAGGCCCCCGTTCTGATTACCGGTACGGACCACGCGCCTTTTGCAGCACTCGAAGGCCGGGCCCAGTTTTTTTCAGTCAGGAACGGAAGCATATCTCCGGCCTGACGCATGCCCACCGCTGGTCTAACCGTCCGGGGCAGGCTATACTGATTCAACAGTTTTTCAGAGTACCACGGAGACCGTCACGCGCATGTCAGAGACCCAGAACCAGCCCGAGATCCCAGGCGCAGACGGTGAAGATTACGGCGCGTCGTCCATTTCGGTACTCAAAGGGTTGGATGCCGTCCGCAAACGTCCGGGCATGTATATCGGTGACACGGACGACGGCTCGGGCCTGCACCACATGGTTTTCGAAATCATCGACAATGCCGTCGATGAAGCGCAGGCAGGGCACGCGACATACTGCATCCTGACCCTGAACGGGGATGGTTCTGTTTCCGTCCGCGACAACGGTCGTGGCATCCCAACAGATCTGCATCCTGAAGAGGGCATCAGCGCGGCTGAGGTCGTTCTGACCAAACTGCACGCGGGCGGCAAATTCAACCAGAATTCCTACAAGGTTTCAGGCGGTCTGCACGGCGTGGGTGCGGCCGTGGTGAACGCCCTGTCCGAATGGATGGAAGTGCTCATCTGGCGCAATGGTCTGGAGCACAAGATCCGCTTCCAGCATGGTGAACGTGACGAGGCCCTGCACGTCATCGGTCCGTCCACGGAAGACCGTGGCACTCTGGTCACGTTCAAGCCCAGCAAGCAGACCTTTACGAAGGTCGATTTCGAGCTGTCCATTCTTGAGCGCCGCGTCCGTGAACTGGCATTCCTGAACTCCGGCATGCTGATCGTCCTGCGTGATGAGCGTCATGCGGAGCCGAAAGAACTGCGCTTCCACTATGAAGGCGGTCTGAGCGCTTTCGCGGAATGGCTTGATTCTTCAAAAACTTCCATCGTCACACCGCCGATCGTGGGCGAGATCGACAATCCGGAAAGCGGCATTCGCGTCGAATTCGCGCTGACTTGGAACGACAGCTATCACGAGACGATGCTGTGCTTCACGAACAACATCCCCCAACGCGATGGCGGCACGCATCTGGCCGGCTTCCGTCAGGCTCTGACCCGCGTTGTCGGCAAGTATGCCGAAGGCGTGGCCAAGCGTGAGGCGGGCTCGCTGACGGGCGAAGACATGCGTGAAGGCATGACGGCCGTGCTGTCCGTCAAGGTGCCGGATCCGAAGTTCTCGTCCCAGACGAAGGACAAACTGGTCTCGTCCGAAGTCCAGCCCGTTGTGCATGCAGCCGCATCAGATGCTATCTCTCACTGGTTCGAGACGCATCCCAAAGAAGCCAAGGCGATCGTCGCCAAGATCATCGACGCTGCCAGCGCCCGTGAGGCCGCCCGTCGTGCGCGTGAACTGACGCGCCGCAAAGGCGTGCTGGATGTTTCGTCGCTTCCGGGCAAGCTCGCGGACTGTCAGGAACGCGATGCGTCCAAGGCTGAAATCTTCATCGTCGAGGGTGACTCCGCAGGTGGCACCGCCAAGCAGGGCCGGGACCGTCGCTTTCAGGCCATTCTCCCGCTGCGTGGCAAGATCCTGAACGTCGAACGTGCGCGTTTTGACAGAATGCTGGGATCGGCTGAAATCGGTACGCTGATTACCGCTCTTGGCACCGGGATTGGCCGCGGCGAAGTTGATCAGGGTGGTTTTTCGGCGGAGAAGCTGCGCTACCACAAGATCGTCATTATGACAGACGCCGACGTGGACGGCTCCCACATCCGTACGCTGCTGCTCACATTCTTCTTCCGCCAGATGCCCGAACTGATCGAGCAGGGCTATCTCTACATTGCCCAGCCGCCGCTCTATCGCGCCAAGCGTGGACAAGAAGAGCGTTATCTCAAGGATGATGCCGCTCTTGAGCAGTACCTGCTGGACAAGGCTCTGGCGAATGCAACCCTACGCTTTGCTGATGGTCGGGAACTGACAGGCGAGGCTCTGGCAGAAGAAATTACCTTCATGTCAGCGGCCGCCCGTCGCCTTCAGAGCATTGCCTCCAAAGTGCCGGTCTGGGTGATGGAGCAGGCGGCCATTTCGGGCGTTCTGGACAGCAACATCGCTGTTGCGACCTCGCGCATGGCCGAATTCCAGCAGCGGCTTGATGGCGCCTCGCTGACCAACGAGCGTGGCTGGAAGGTCTCCATTTCGGAAACCGGTCTGGAATGCGCGCGCTCCGTCCGTGGCGTGGGTGAAGTCTACCGCATCGAGCCTTCGCTTCTGCGCTCGGTGGAGGCACGCTGGCTGGTTGCAGAATGGGAGCGCCTGGCCCGTGATTTTGCAAAACCCGTCACCTTGACACTCGATCCGACGTCCTACGAACTGTTCGGCCCTGCCGCCATCATGGAGCGCATTCTGCTTCAGGGTCGTCGCGGACTGACCATCAACCGCTTCAAGGGGCTAGGCGAGATGAATGACGAGCAGCTTTGGCACACGACGCTCGATCCTTCGACCCGGACCCTGTTGCAGGTCAAGATCGGGGATGTCGAAGATGCCGGTCAGGTTTTCGCGACACTGATGGGTGACGTTGTGGAACCACGCAGGGACTTCATTGTCGGCAATGCTCTGAAGGTCGCCAATCTTGACGTTTAAGGCTTTTGCAGCCGCAGCCAGCCTCGTTTTAACAGCGGGGTTGATCTGTGGTTCGGCCAAGGCTGAGCCACAGATCAACGCGGCCTATGCTGTCTATATCAAGGGCTTTCACGTCCTGAACGGCAGGACGTCCTACCAGCTCCAGCCCTGGGGGTATGGTGGCAGTACCCAGATCAAGCCCGCGGGCCTGATCAGCTGGTTCGTCACGATGGACGTGACGTCGCATGTTCAGGGACAGTTCACCCCGGACGGTAATGTGCAGCCGGTGCTGTTTGAAAGCGGCGGCGTTTCGCGCGGCAAAAACAGGCATGTTCGATTGGAGTTTTCGAACGACACCCCGAAGGTGGTGGATCTCCAGCCGCCAGAAACCGACCGCGAACCCATTCCAGCCGACTTGCTGCCTCATACAGTCGACACTCTGAGCGGAATGGCGCATCTGCTGCATTCCCTTGCGACAACAGGAAAATGTGACGGATCTCAAGTCATTTTCGACGGACTTCGGCTGACGCAGATGGTGGTGCATGGCCCTGTCATGGTGGATATTCCCCAAGGTCAGGATGAAGCCTATTCCGGGCAGGCCATGCGATGCGATTTCATTGGTCGTCAGATCGCAGGGTTCATCAAGGACTCTCCGAACCGGGCCAAACTGGCCGCCCCACAACCCGGCGCAGTATGGTTTTTAAAGATCAACGGTCTGGGGCTTGTTCCCGTGCGGATCGAGTTCAATCACCCCAAACTCGGTCATGTCATGGTCGTCATGCAGCATGCCGTGGCTCCGTGAGCGAGCACTCTAACGAATTGCAATAATCGGCAATTCGAAATGATGACATAGTCTGCGGGCTTCGTTTGACGCGGGCCCGTGGTTTGGATACCCCGGGCAGGACATGACCGACACAACCCATCGCACCACCGCCATCATTCTCGCTGCGGGCCTCGGCACACGCATGAAATCCCGTCTGCCAAAGGCGCTGCATCGTCTGGGCAATCAGCCCATGATCAATCACCTCATCACAACTGCCCGGCAGGTCTTCGATGATGTGGTCGTCGTCACGGGGCCGGATATGCCGGCACTCGAAGAGGCTGTCCGTCCGTTCAGAACCGTCACGCAGGTCGAACGGCTCGGCACGGCCCATGCAGCCAATGCGGCGCGGGACCTGTTCGGGGATGGGGATGTTGCTGTTCTTTATGCTGATAACCCGCTGATTACCGCAGAGACCATGGAACGCCTGCTTGCGGCTCGCAGACAGGATGCCAGTCTGGCTCTGCTGGGAATGCGTCCGGCTGTGCCCGGTCGTTATGGCAGGATTGTCGAAGACCACGGCAAAGTCGTGAAAATCGTCGAGTTCAAGGACGCGACTGAAGACGAACGCCGCATCACCCTTTGCAATGCTGGAGTCATGTGTGCCGGCGCAGAGGATTTCCGGAACTGGTTAGAGAATGTTCGTAACGACAACGCTCAGGGCGAATATTACCTGACGGATGTCGTTGAAATGGCCGCTAAAGCCGGTTCGGTTGTTTGTGTAGAAGCATCTGAAAACGAACTGGCTGGCGTCAATTCGCGCTCTGAACTCGCGCGCGCAGAAACGACCCTCCAGACGCGGCTGCGAAACGCGGCGATGGATGCCGGAGTGACGCTCGTTGCACCGGACGCCGTTTTTTTCAGCACAGACACTGTCCTCGAAGCGGATGTAACGGTCGAACCGAACGTCTTTTTCGGGCCGGGTGTGACAGTCCGTTCAGGCGCACTGATCCGCGCTTTTTCGCATCTTGAAGGGTGCACGGTGGGTGAAGGCGCGATGATCGGCCCCTATGCCCGACTTCGTCCCGGAACGGTCTGTGCCGCACACACGCATGTCGGCAATTTCGTCGAACTCAAGAACGTGGAACTTGGCGAGGGCGCAAAGGCCAACCATCTGACCTATCTGGGCGACGCCTCGGTCGGAAGCGGCACCAATGTCGGGGCGGGGACAATCACCTGCAATTATGATGGTGTCTTCAAACACCGGACCGTCATCGGAGAACGGGTTTTCGTCGGGTCAGACGCCATTCTCGTGGCTCCCGTAACCATCGGTGACGATGCGCTCGTGGCCGCAGGAAGTGTGATTACCGATGATGTGCCCGCTGGCGACCTGGCTCTAGGCCGGACGCGGCAAACACTGAAAGCCGGGCGCGGCCTTCAGATCAAACAGTCTCTCAAAATTCGGAAGGAACAGGGCTGATGTGCGGTATCTGCGGTATTGTCGGACACAAACCTGCCAGTCCGATCGCATTCGAGGCTCTGCGACGTCTTGAGTATCGCGGATATGATTCTGCGGGGATCGCGACCCTGACGGCATCCGGCGATATCGAGCGCCGCCGCGCTGCCGGCAAGCTCGACAATCTGGAGCGCGTTCTCAAAGAGCATCCGCTTCACGGCACCACGGCCATCGGTCATACCCGTTGGGCGACGCACGGTGCCCCCACCGAAAACAACGCTCATCCCCATGAAGCCGGGCGTGTGGCAATCGTTCATAACGGCATTATCGAGAACTTCGCGGCCCTTAAGGAAGAACTGGAAGCGAAAGGATGTGTGTTTCAGACCGAAACGGATTCCGAAACCGTCGCGCATCTGGTCGATGACTATCTGAAGCAGGGACTGCCGCCCCGGGAAGCCGCGTTTGCGGGTATCAAGCGACTGGAAGGGGCCTATGCCATCGCCATGATCTTCAAAGCTCATGAAGGTCTGCTGATTGGCGCCCGTCATGGCGCACCGCTGGCTGTCGGCTACGGTGACGGCGAAATGTTTCTGGGCTCGGACAGCATTGCCCTGGCCCCCATGGCCCGGAAAATGACCTATCTCGAAGACGGGGACTGGTGCGAACTCACAACAGATAGCGTCAGAATTTTTGACATGACCGGCGCTGAAGTCAGCCGTCCGGTTCAGGATCTCACCTTTATGGCAGGGCAAGTCGGCAAAGATGGCTACCGGCACTACATGGAGAAGGAACTCCATGAACATCCGGTCGCCATCGGGCAGACGCTGAAACGGATCACGGACCCGGCCTCCAAGCGCATTACGCTACCGCCGATGCCGTTCGATCCGGCGCAAGTTCCGCGCATCACCATCACGGCCTGCGGCTCCGCCTATTATGCCGGGATGGTCGGCCGGTACTGGCTGGAATCCCTTGCGTGCATTCCGGTGGAAATCGATGTTGCGTCCGAAATGCGCTACCGCGAGCCGCCCCAGCCGGACAAAGGCATGGCGCTGCTGATCTCACAGTCCGGCGAGACCGCGGATACGCTTGGTGTTCTGCGCAGCCTCAAAAAAGCCGGTCAGAGCATTGTCTCGGTTCTGAATGTCGAACACTCCACAATCGGGCGGGAGAGCGATCTCGTTCTAGGCATGGATGCAGGGCCGGAAATTTCCGTTGCTTCGACCAAAGCCTTCACCGCGCAGCTTTCAGTTCTGGCAGCACTGGCGATCGAATTCGCCCGTGCGCGTGGGACGATGGATCAGGCCCGCGAAGAACGTCTGACGGCGAGCCTGCTGGATCTGCCGTCGCGGGCAGCAGAAGTTTTTACCCGCACCAAGGACATTCAGGCTATGGCCGCTCTCGTGGCGCAGGCGCGTGATGTCCTGTATCTGGGGCGTGGGATTTGTACGCCGATTGCCTTTGAAGGGGCCTTAAAATTAAAAGAAATCAGTTACATCCACGCCGAAGCTTATGCTGCGGGTGAACTAAAACACGGTCCGATCAGCCTGATTGATCAGACTGTTCCGGTCGTCGCAATCGCCCCGTCCACGATCCTGTTCGACAAAACGCTGTCCAATCTTCAGGAGGCGAAAGCACGGGGTGGACGCATTCTTGTCTTCACCGATGCGCTAGGCGCCAAGCGCCTTGAGGGCGTGGCGGAACAGATCGTCATCATGCCTGATGTGGACGCTTTCGTCGCACCGATCCTGTATGCCATTCCCGTTCAGATGCTGGCCTATGAGGTCGCGCTTCTGAAAGGTACGGATGTGGATCAGCCGCGCAATCTTGCGAAATCCGTAACGGTCGAGTGAAGAATTTTCCTATTCGGAGAGCTTATTTTTCATTCATTATAACGGTATGGACCATGAAACACTAAAAGGGACGTAAAGATGGGTGGAGACGCAATATCCGGAACACCTGCCGGAAATTCAGGCCTTTCCCCCAGCGCCCCCGAAATCGTTTTGCGCGAGGCTTTCGTCAGAAGGCTGAACGAGCAGGGCTTTGAAGGTGATATCGACCTGCGGGTCTCCTCGCGGCTGATTTCTTCCACCGATAACAGCATTTATCAGCGTCTCCCTGCTGTGGTCATTCACCCGCGCACTGGCGAAGATCTCAATCGGGCCGTAAGAGCGGCTTCCGACGGGGATCTGACGCTCGCAATCAGGGGCGGTGGCACCGGCACTAACGGTCAGTCCCTGACCGATGGCGTCGTGGTCGACGTCTCACGCCATCTGGACCGGATCCTCGATTTCGATGCCGAAGCAGGGACGGTCACCGTTGAACCGGGCGTTATTCTGGCGCGGCTCAACGCCTTTCTGAAACCCCATGGTTTTTTCTTTCCGCCAACCGTCTCAACCGCCACCCGCGCCACGATCGGGGGCATGATTGCGACGGATGCCTCCGGCAAAGGCTCACGGATCTATGGCAGGACGTCCGACTACATCGAGGCGATGGATGTCGTTCTCGCGGATGGGAGCGATCTTGCAGTTGGCCACCTGACTGCTGAAAAGCTGCAAGACGCAATGACCGGAACCGGGCTTGCCGCCCGGGCTTATCTCGAGGTCCACCGGGTTGTTACGGAACGTGCGGACGAAATCCGACGCGTTTTCCCGGACATGAATCGTGGTCTGACCGGATACAATCTGCAGAATATCCTGCTCGAAGACGGAAGCTTTCATCTCGCACGACTGCTGGCGGGATCGGAAGGCACGCTTGCCCTGACCAAGAAAGTCGTTCTACGCGTCAGACGACTGCCGAAATATCGTCGGCTTATCGTCGTCCGCTATGCCAGCTTCAATGAGACCCTGCGAGACGTCCAGACACTTTTGCCTGCCAACCCCTCCGCCATTGAAGTGCTGGATGACCGTGTCCTCGCCAAGGCCCAGCAGGATGTGACATGGCATGCCCTTGAACGCGTTCTGGGCAATACGTCAGCTCTACCGGTCAAGGGCATGAGCTTCGTCGAATTCGTGGGAGACGATCTGGAAGTCCTGAAAGAGCAGATGGCTCATGCTGTTGGACTTCTTGAGAGCTCTCCCCATAAACCCATTGATTATAAACCAGTTTCTGATTCGGAAATTATTGCGAACCTTTGGACCCTCCGGGAAAAATCCGTGGGACTGCTTGGGCGTCCGGACGGTCACAGGCAGGGTGTTCCTTTCGTCGAGGATACAGCCGTCCCCCCGGAGGTTCTGCCCGAATATGTCAGCGAGTTCCGCGACATTCTGGATGGGTATGGCTTGTCTTATGGAATGTTTGGACATGCGGACGTCGGATGCCTGCATGTACGCCCGTTTCTGGACATGCTGACGGCTGAAGATCGGGCGCTGATCCGGCCAATTTCTGACGCCGTGGCTGAGTTGACGAAACGCCATGGCGGTCTGCTCTGGGGGGAACACGGTCGGGGATTCCGCGGGGAATTTTCGCCGCTGTTTTTCGGCGAAACGCTTTTTGCAGAACTGTGCCGCATCAAGGATGTCTTTGATCCCAAAGATATTTTCAATCGCGGCAAGCTGGCCCCGGGTGGAGCGGGTTATCCCGTTGACCGGATTGATGGCATCCCTTTCAAGGGCGCGTTTGACGAGGAGATCACACCTTCGCTGCGTGAATCTTACGGCCTGTCCGTAAGCTGCAACGGCAATGGTGCCTGTTTCAACCGCGAGCCGGACATGGCCATGTGTCCGTCTTACAAGATTACGAAAGACCGCTCGCAGTCTCCGAAAGGCCGCGCCCTGCTGCTTCGAAGTTGGGCCAGACTGGCCTCTTTGCCGGAAGATGCTCCAGATCGAGGGATGCTTCCCGCTTTGACGGAAGAGCTGAAGGCTTCTCTGGACACCTGCCTGTCGTGCAAAGCCTGCGCCACGCAATGTCCGATCCGCGTGGATATTCCATCCATGCGTTCCAAGTTTCTTTCAGCCTATTTTCGTGAAAACCGCAGGCCTGTACGGGATTATATCGTCTACTGGTTGGAACCGCTTCTGGCAGCAGGACGAACAACTCCCAAGCTCGCCAATCTCATAATGCACAATCTCGCATCGCAAGCCGTTCTGTCCCGTCTGGGACTGGTGGATCTTCCGCATCTGCGACCGGCTCGACTAAAGGCGGGCAGTCAGGTCAGCCGGTCGTGGCTGCGACGCAATCAGAGCAATCCGCGCGCTGTTATTGTGATGCAGGATTCCTTTACCGGCAGCTTTGACGGAGGGCTTGTTGAGAAGGTTCATGCCCTGCTGACGCAGTTCGGGTTTGATGCGAAACTCACGCCCGTCTGGGACAATGGCAAGGCACGTCATGTTCTGGGGTTTCGTAAAGGCTTTGGTGCGACGGCGCGCGCGACCCTTAAGAAATTGAGGGCACTGGCCGAGTTTGATATTCCTGTCGTGTCGCTGGATGCCGCAACCGGTCTCATGTTCACGCAGGAATACCGGGAGGTGGCAGGAAACAGTCCCATACCGCCAGTTCTTCCATTGGAGACTTTTCTTCGGCAACAGATCGGGCAGGGAACCTTGCAACCGCTTAAAGGCCGTGGCGATGGCCCCCGAATGACCGTAATTTCGCATTGCACGGAACAGGCAACCCGACCGGAAAGCGCCGGAGACTGGGCTTTTGTCCTTCAGCATTATGGTGTGCCGGTGGCGGCTGGGAAAGCAGGCTGTTGTGGCATGGCCGGGCTGTTCGGGCATCAGAGGGAACATGCCGGAATGTCACGGGATATGTTTGAACAGAACTGGGCCAAGAAAGTTGAGGCACCGGTTCTCGCGACGGGGTTTTCGTGCCGCTGTCAGACCGAGCGCATGGCCGGGCTCCGTCCGTCCCATCCTGCAGAAACGCTGATTTCCATTTTGCAGGAACGCTTGTGAAAACAGGGCGTTGATAACGACATCGCACCTCTGGACGCGTAGGGTCCGAACTGTAACAGTGTTGCCCGATCTCAAAAGGCTCATCTTTGCCAGCAGGCCCTGTGGAGTATGAATATCATGTCTTCCCTTCCGTCCCAGATTTACGCCGTTGTTGACCAGCCCCGCTGGGTGGAACGGCTTGGCGGAGCCGGACTGCGATTCATCGAACTCTATCTCCGGGATCTATCCGAAGATGACGTTCGGGCGCAGGCTTTGCTGGCTCAGGAACTTGCGGCACGTTTCAATGTGTCTCTTGCGTTGAACCGCTACTGGCAGACTGCCATCGAACTGGGCTATGAGTGGCTGCATCTTGGGCCGGAAGATCTGGAAACCGCTGATCTGGAGGCGATCCGGACCGCAGGTATCAGATTCGGTATCTCGACCCATACCCGTCAGGAGCTGGAAGAGGCTCTGGCCTGCAAGCCGGATTACATTTCCTTTGGTCCAGTCTGGTCCACGGAACTTCGGGGCGTGAAGCTGACGGGCAGGGGGCTGAAGCAACTGGCGGAATGGCGGGAGCTGTGCGGAGATGTGCCGCTGGTGGCGATCGGAGGCCTCACGGTGCCTCGACTGGCAGAGTGCCTTGAAGCCGGAGCGGATACAGTGGCTGTGATGAGCGATTTCATCGGCCATTCAGACCCGGAAGGGCAGGTCCGGCGCTGGCTTGACGCCGTCTCAGAAGAAGCTGCCTCAACTTGAAACACGCCACTTCGTCTGCGGACGATCTGATGAAAGAGCCGAGACAACGATGATGGTGACAGGACTGGCAGCCGTACTCCTAGCGCTTGCGTTCCTGCTCACGCTTGTCAGCATCATTCAGCCTCTCGCGAAGCGTCTTGAAATTTCAGAGGCCGTTCTGCTGGCTCTGACAGGGATCGGGCTGGGGCTAGTTGCGTCTCTGATCGTGCGATCCTCTGCGACCGATCTTCTGGACGGCGCAGCGGAAGCATTGATCTATTTTCCGGTCAACAGCGAAGCGTTCCTGCTGATTTTCCTGCCCATTCTGGTTTTCCAGGGTGCAATGGCCATTGATGTACGCCGTCTGGCCCATGAAACGGCGACTGTTCTGCTGCTGGCTGTTGTGGCGGTGATTGTGTCCACGGCTACGATCGGCTTTGCGCTCTATCCTTTCGCCCAACAGAGCCTTGTTGTCTGCCTGCTTCTGGGCTCCATTGTCGCGACGACCGATCCTTCCGCCGTGGCCGGAATTTTCCGCGAAATCGGTGCGGCGTCCCGCCTGACACGCCTCGTCGAGGGAGAGGCGCTGCTGAACGATGCCGCGGCCATTTCGATCTTCTCGATCCTTCTCGCCGCCGTCACCTCCCATCATCAGATCCATCCGACCGAAGCCCTGATGGACTTCATGACGGCCTTTATTGGGGCCATCGTGGTGGGGGTCTGTCTGGCGCGCCTGACATTGCTGCTGATTGCTGGACTTGGTGGGTCGGCGGCTTCAGAAGTCACGCTGACGCTGGCGCTTCCTTACGCAGTCTATATCCTGTGCGATGAAATGCTCGGCTTTTCGGGGGTTGTGGCAACGGCTGCCGCAGGCTTGACAGTGTCCGCTTACGGGCCGTCCACCTTCCGTCCGCAGGTCTGGCGTTTTCTGAACGAGATGTGGGAACAGCTCGTTTTCTGGGCCGGTTCGCTCGTCTTCCTTCTGGCGGCCATGCTGGTTCCGCGACTGCTGATTGGCATGACGAAGTGGGATTTCGTGCTGATCCTGATTGCAAGCGTGGCTGGTCTGATCGCGCGCTCGGCCGTGATTTTTGGTATGTTGCCCCTACTGGCAATTACGAAGCTGTCGCCACCTGTTCCAAACCCTTTCAAGGCAACGATGGCCTGGGGTGGCATTCGCGGCGCCATCACGCTTGCCCTTGCTCTTGCCGTGACCGAGAACCAGAGCGTTTCAAGCCCTGTGGCCCATTTTGTCGGTATCATCGCCACGGGCTTCGTTCTCATCACGCTTCTGATCAACGGTACGACGCTGCGGGCCTTGGTTTTGTTCTTCAAACTGGATCAGCTTTCCCCTATCGATCAGGCCATCCGCCAGCAGATCGTGGGAATTGGTCTGGGTGAGGTCGCAGAACGGACGCGGGAACTGTCCGAAGAGCTTGGCTTCAGCGAGCAGACGCGCGCCGGCGTTATCAGCCGTCTCGAACGTCGTGCCGAGAAGGAGAGGGCGGCCAATAATTTCGAATCTGCCCTGAGCGACCGTAACCGCGTCAACATCGCCCTGATTACCATCGCCAATCAGGAACGCTCCCTGCTGCTGGACCTGTTCCGGATTCAGGGTCTGTCTCGCCGTGTGATGGAAACATTGCTGAGAACGGCTGAATCCATGGCCGATGGCGCCAGACTGGAAGGGCGTTATGGCTATGTGCGCGCGCTCAAGCGGCGTCTTCAGCCTTCATTGCGCTTTCGAATCGCGCAGGAACTGCATAGTCGTCTGCATATCGACGAACCCCTGACGAACTGCATGATGGAGCGGTTCGAGATGCTCATCATTGCGCATCTCGTCTCGCTTTCGCTTCAGCGCTTCGTTCGCCAGCGTATGGAACCCACACTCGGTCCGCGTATTACGGAAATCGTGGCTGAAGTGCTCGGCCGTCAGCGCAAACTGCTGGATGATGCGCTTGAGACACTCCGCCTGCATTATTCCGGCTATTCCGAAGCTCTGGAAAGCCGCATCCTGCGGCAAATCGCCCTACGTCTCGAAGATGAAGAATATGATGCTCTTGAAGCCGATAGTCTGATTTCCGAAGAGCTTCATCGCGAACTGCATCGTGAGATCGAACGTCAGCGGGCACGGCTTGATGCGCCGCTACGCTTCAATCTGAAAAGCGGCATCGAACAGCGCCTCCGGGCTTTTCCGGCATTCAATGGCGTTCCGGACAGTGTGCTGCAAAAGCTGTCCTCCAAGGTTTCGATGCACTTCGTCTCACCGGGAGAAGTGCTGTTCAAACGGGGTCAGCGCGTTCGTGTGGTCTATGCTCAGGTCGCGGGGCTGGCTGAAGCCAATCTGGCTGAGCAGGAGATCCTGTTCGGTAGTGGAGATCTGATCGGGGCTGCCTCCGTCATCCGCAACGACGTCATGCCCGGAACTGTCCGCTCCCTTCAGTTCAGCCATCTACTGGCCATTCCGCGACCGGTTTTCGAAAAGCTGATCCGGGATTATCCCATCGTTCAGCGCCTTATCATCCAGCGCAGCAAGAAAAGGGCAGACGGACTTCTGATGCCTGTCACAGTCCGCACGCTGGACGGAGACGCGATCTCAACCGCCTCCGCCGCAGAGATGCGCCATCTGGTTTCGCCGCCTTAAAGAGCCGGGGGCGGGGTCTCTTTTTCGGGAGCCAGCAGATCGCGGAACCGGAGCGCACAGAACCCAAGAATGACCGCCGCCAGCAGAGCGGCTCCAGAGTGCAGCAGCCAGAACGAGACGTCGGAAATACGCCCCAGAAGTGTTGCGAGCTTTCCAATCAGAAGATTGGAGAGAAACAGATGCAGCGAAAAGCAAGCGACGAGAATAGTGTTGACGCTCACGGGAGCGGCCCGGGAAAAAAGGGCCATTCCGATCGCATAACTCATCGAAAAGCCGATATCATTAACGATGTGAAAAGCCAGTCCCCAGAGCAGGCTGACTTGATGTAGGCCCGGGCTGATCCATGAGCCCAAAGCCAGCAGCAGGGGACCGAATGCCCCGATAAAAGTGCCGAGTGCGACTTTCGTAATCTCGGAAAGATCCTGCCGCCTCCGGGAATAGGCTTTCCAGAACCACAGAACAGCCACAGCACATAGGGTACTGATGAAGCCGTCCAAGGAAATCAAATCGCTGACCGGCATTTCGTGCCCCAAAAGACGAAGCTGGAAATGCTCGCGCCCCCAGAGCAGATAACCGTCAAGAATTTCGGAGTTCGGGACAGCTCCGACTGCCATAACCGGCACAAGCGCCAGAAGCAGCCAGACCGTCTTTTTTTCCTGTGACGTCAGGGCAGGGCGTGTGCGTTTTGAAATGTCCGCATCATGAGGCGTCAGATGGACGGTAAGATCAGAGGCGGGAAGCCAGCGACGGCCAAAAAGATAGACGACGAGCCCGATCAGCATACCAACGCCCGCGGCCAAAAAACCCCAGTGCCATTCGATCTGCGCCAAGCTTGCACATAATATCGGCGACACGATGACAGCAACCTGAAGTCCCATCATATAGATCTGATAGGCGTCCGAACGTCTCCGGTCGCCCAGGGCATAAAGCGCGCCAACCTGCGCCCGCAATCCTCCTGCCATGCCAAGACCTGCGAGCAGAAAACCCAGTGCCAGCACGAAACTCCAGTCGAATGACAGCAGGAAATGGCCCACCGTCATCAGAACCGCTCCAAAGAGAATTGTGCGTGTCTGACCAAGGACACGGTCCGCCAGAAAACCGCCGATGAGGGGAGTGGCATAGATCAAGGCCAGAAAAAGCCCCGTAATCGCTCCCGCCAGAGCTCTCGGCCCGACTGGCGCATATAAAGCCGAGACAAACGCCTCAAGCGGCGCCAGACCAAATACATGTCCGGAATGGTCGGGCTGAAGCAGATGGTCCGTGAGATAAAGCGCAAGGATGGCCTGCATGCCATAAAGCGAAAATCCGACCCAGCCCTCCGTCAGTGTTAATACCCACAACCCGATGGGATGCCCCCAGAGTTCACGTTGTCTTGAGGGAACAAACGGTTCGATGACGGGGGAAGCAGGAAGGATCTCGGTCATGAAGCCTCAGTGATGCAGGGGAGGAAGATCCTGCGTAACGGCAGAAACCCACGGAGGTAAAGAGGAGAGATACTTATGGCAAAATGACATTACCTAGCTGTAGTGGCATTTTGCCATAATATCGCCGGACCAAAGTTTTCTAGTGGCAAAGTGCCACAAATCTTATTCATGGCACTTTGCCATAGGTATCAGATCAGTCACCAGGAACACGATCTGCATCTCAAAAATCCGCTTCAAAGGCGCCAAAAATCTGGGGCAATAGTGTTCTGGGGCATTTTGCCATAGGGATAAATTTGAAATCCGATGGGTTCAATGCGTTGGGCACAAGTTGAAAGACTTGAAATCCAACATGAATCAGAGGCGGGATCTGCAACACATATATGTCGTATAATATATATTATGCCAACTAATATGCCTGGAAACTCTAAATTTCTGACTTTTTTGTGAGAACACATCCTATTGTTGCAAAGAATGTCTCAATTCGCGCTAGGAAAAGCGGTGTAGTCCATTTCTGCCGGTGAGAGCACATACTCGATCACAGGTATATCCGCGGGAGCGGCTGTTTATATGTCATCTATGTCCCTGTGCCGCCTAAGTCTTCTGGGAAGCACATTCTGCGTTGCTGTTCTCTCCGCCCTCCCGACCATCGCACGGGCTGATGATTATACGGAACTGCTCGACATCCTTCGCGCCAAAGGCAGCCTGAGTCGTTCGGAATACAACGTACTGCTGTCACATCACCAGCATCACGCGCACCCCTCGCTGCAACGTGACGACGACGGAGCATCCCCGGCACCCGCACGCCATCGCAACCGTTACATGCGCTATGGACCCCAGAACGAAGGCAGCAGCCTTGCTGCTCCACCAGACGTGACGACGATTGCCGCGGTATCCGCAGCGCGCCGTGCCGCCATGGAAGCCTCGGCGAGCGCACAGGACGCGCGCAACTCCCTGATGGAAGCACGCAGGACGTATAATCCGGACAGTATCGTCCGCGTGAAGCCCTATGTTGCGGGCAAAGGCGTTACGATCCAGGCAGGGCAGATCGACATCAACATTTCCGGCTTCGTCAACGCCTATTATACCTATAACAGTCCCAGCGGCGGCCGCCCTGTCGCGGGCGGTGTTTCCACCGGTAGCAGCGGGTTCGACTCATCTTCCGTCCGTAACGGCCTTCTGCCGGGTGGTCTGATCCTGAAGCTGAACACGGTACAGGAAGGCATCAAGCTGGGTGCCGTCTTTGGCATGTATCCCGGAATCAACAACAACGATCCCGGTACCTTCAATGCCAATTCCGGCGGCAGCCCGGTGGGCCTTGGAACCGCCGGTCTCGATTTCCGTCAGGTCTTCATGACTGCGGGAACCGACGAACTCGGTACTGTCAAGCTGGGTCGTGATATTGCGCTGTTTGCATCGGATGCCATCCTGAACGATGCCACGCTTCTCAGCGTTGGCAGCACAGGCAGCAACGCCAACCCGGCCAATACGTCTCTCGGCCGCATTGGCGTCGGTTACGTCTATACTGACTGGCTCCCGCAGATCACCTATATCTCACCGAAATGGAAAGGCTTTCAGGCTTCCGTCGGTGTGATGACACCGCTTGACGAATATAATTTCGCAGGCGGCGGACTTTCTGCGACGACGACCCAGCACAGTTCCCCCATGCTTCAGGGCAAGGTCACCTATGACGGCAATATCGCCGGATTTACGACACGTTTCTGGACCAGCTTCCTCGTTCAGCACCAGCAGAATCTGACCAGTGCGACCCTTGGCAGCAACAGCCGCAAGGGTACGACGGTCGAAGCGGGAGACGTCGGCGTCAAGCTTTCGCGCGGTCCGTTTGAGGGCGTGGCGTATTATTATTATGGCAGTGGCCTTGGCACGACGGGCCTGTTCTTCGACGGTGTCTCGGCGCAGGGGCGCAAGCGTGATTCGGAAGGCTACTACGTTCAGGCCACCTACAAGATCCTGCCGAAGCTCAAGGTTGTCGGCAGCTATGGTGTCAGCAATCTCTATCAGGCCCCCGGTGAAGACAATCCGTCCATGGTCCGCCGCAACCAGTCGGAAGTCGGAGCAGTCTATTACAACCTGACGGACTGGTTCACGCTTGTGTGCGAATATGCCCATACGGAATCGGACGCCCACAGCATCGCACATGAGAGCGACCATACGATGTCGGCCGGTGCGATGATGACGTTCTGATCTTTGAAGGATCGGGCAATGCGCCCTGCCCAGTCCTTCAAAGATATGAAAATATTTTTCGTCTGCCTTTTGTGCGCCCTGTTTGTGTTTCATCGACGGGGTGCAGCACAACCTCGCCCCGACATACAGGACGTCATAAAGACGAAGCTCGGATTATCCCACTATCAGGGAGCAGAAGTCGCGCTGGATGCAACAGGTCAGACGCAGCAATATCTTGTCTATTCCCGGGACAACAGATGGTGTGGAGCAAGCGGTGGCTGCACAATTTTCATTCTCACAGGGCATGCAGGCAAATGGAAACTTCTGTCACGCATGACACTGGTTCATCTGCCGGTTCATATCCTGCCCGTTCTGTCTCATGGCTGGCACGATCTCGAAATTTCCTATTCTGGACAGTCGCCAGATGGGCACCCTGCCCTCGTCCTAAGCCGCATGAGGTTTGACGGAAAACGATATCCGCTCAATCCCTCGGTTCCTCCAGCGGAACGGCTCCCGCACGCAAGAGGACAGAGTATTCTCTCACCAGACAGCCCGGTCCATTAAGCCTGAAGTTCGAGAACCATTCCGTCATAGGCAGGCTCAACACCCTCGGGCAGCGTGTTGCACAAGGTCTGGTAGTCCATGTCTGGGCCCATATGGGTCAGAATGATATGCTCAACGCCAAGACGCTCGCGCCATTCCAGCACGCGTTCCAGCCAGGCGTGGGCGGGGTGCGGGTCATACTGGAAGCAGTCCACGATCCAGGTCTGCACCCCTTCGAGCAACGACAGGGCCTCGTCCGAAAGCGTTTCGACATCCGTGCTGTAGGCAAAATTACCGCAGCGTACGCCCAGAGACATGATCCGCCCGTGGCGCTGTTCGAAAATCCGGGCATTCAATCCGGGAAACGAAACCGTCTCTGCGGCCTGCACGATCCGTTCATCAAAGACCGGCCGATAGAAGTCGGGGCCCTTCCAAGGCGCGAACGCATAGGCATAGCGCAGGCGCAGCTCTTCAAGCACATCCTGTGTCGCCAACAATGGCAGCGGCGTTCCGATCACGCGGTTGATGGCGCGCAATTCGTCCAGACCGCCGATGTGATCGCTATGTGGATGTGTGTAGAGGACCGCATGAACATGGCTCAGGCCACAATTCAGCATCTGATCCCGAAAATCCGGCCCTGAATCCACAAGAAGCCGAAACCCGCCCTCACCCTCGATCACGATTGAGGAACGGGTGCGACGGTTGCGCGGTTCGGCGGGGTCGCAGGCGCCCCAGATCCCCGTCTGTGGCCCCTCCTCGCCCCCGATCATCGGAACGCCAGCGGAGCCGCCACATCCAAGGATCGTCACCTTCATGCAGCGATCCTCGTGAACAGACGACGGGCGTTTTCAGTCGTAATTCGGGTAATGTCTTCGAGAGAAACGCCGCGCTCTTCTGCCAGACGTGCCGCTGTATGAGCAACAAAACCCGGTGTGTTGGGCTTTCCGCGTTTCGGAACGGGTGCAAGATACGGGCTGTCCGTCTCAACCAGAAGACGATCTTCCGGCACGATCCTTGCGACTTCGCGGATTTCCTCGCATTTCGGGAAGGTCAGCAGGCCGGAAAAGCTGATATACCCCCCCAGTTCCAGAGCCGCTTCCGCCAGTTTTGGACCCGATGCAAAGCAGTGGATCAGGAACGGAAACGCGCCCTTCGCATGCTCTTCGCGCAGGATGGCGATCATGTCGTCATCGGCATTGCGGGTATGGATAACGACCGGCAACCCTGTCTGGCGCGCAGCGGCAATGTGGGTGCGGAAAGCGGCGTGCTGGGCGGGTTTGGCGTCATCGCCGCTATGGAAATAATCCAGCCCGCTCTCACCGATTGCCACAACGCAAGGCGCTTCGGTTTTGGCAACAAGTTCCTCAACCGACGGCAGACGCTCCTCAACCGCATAATCAGGGTGAATGCCGATCGCACACCAGATCCGCAGATCCGGCGTATCGTGCTGCGTCAGGGCAATCTGCGTGTCTGCTTTGGAGAAGCGCGTTCCGATCGTGATCATTCCGGACAGACCCGCTTCCCGTGCCTGCTCGAAAGCAGGCGCGAGATCGTCAAGCTTGTCCAGATGACAATGCGTGTCGATCAGTCCCGTCATGCCTCTTCCTCGACGAAGCGCGGAAACAGGCCTTCGGGCTTGGGAAGTGTGCGGCCAGCCGGGAGCAGCGTCTCAAGAGCGGCGAATGTCCGCTCGTCACCCTGCACGCCAAGCTGCGTGAGCATCTTATCCATCGTGTCCGGCATGAAAGGCTGAAGCATGGTCGCGATACCACGGATCACGTCCACGAGAACGCGCAGCACATCGGCCATCCGCTCGGGATCGGTCTTTTTCAGAGCCCAGGGGGCCTGACGGTCGATGTAGGAGTTGGCGGCGCGGATGACCTTCCAGACTTCCTCCAGCGCATCCGTAATCGCCTTGCGCTCGATCTGTTCGGACATGATCGTCGGCAACAGCGTTGCCATCGCCAGCATGGCCTGATCGTCTTCGGTCAGCGTGCCACGTTCGGGCAGAACGCCGCCCAGATTGCGGGCCACCTGGCTCAGCGTGCGCTGGCACAGATTGCCAAGATCGTTGGCGAGTTCGACATTCGTCCGCGTGATCATGGAACGGCGGCTGAAATTGGAATCGCCGCCGAACGGCACTTCCCGCATCAGGAAGAAGCGCAGCGCATCCAGCCCGAACTCGTCGGCCAGAGCCTTCGGATCAAGGACATTGCCGAGAGACTTGCTCATCTTCTCGCCCTCGACCGTCCACCAGCCATGGGCAAAGACGCTCTTGGGCAGATCGATGCCAGCCGCCATCAGGAATGCGGGCCAGTACACGCAGTGGAAGCGCGCGATTTCCTTGCCGACGACATGGATGTCCGCAGGCCAGAACTTCGCACGAGGATCGTCAAGATCGGGGTAGCCCACGGCCGTCAGGTAGTTCGCCAGCGCATCGAACCAGACATACATGACATGATCCGGATCGTTCGGGACCGGAACGCCCCATTTGAAGCTCGTGCGGCTGACGGACAGATCGCGCAGACCCTGACGGACGAAGCTTTCGATTTCACGACGCGGGCCGACGGGACCGATGAAGTCGGGATTGTCTTCATACAGCTTCAGGAGGCGGTCCTGAAAATCGGACAGACGGAAGAAATAGGACGGCTCCTTGACGCGCTCGACCGGCGCCCCGGAGGGGGCCACGAATGTTCCATCGGGCTTCTTGACCAGTTCGTCTTCGCCGATGAAGGCTTCATCGCGGGTAGAATACCAGCCCTCATAAGCGCCCAGATAGATATGCCCGTTCGCCGCAACCTTCTCCCAAAGCGCCTTGGCCGCGCCCTTGTGGCGCTCTTCGGTGGTGCGGATGAACTCGTCGGTCGAGATCGCCATATCCTTCTGCATCTGGCGGAAGGAGGCTGAAACCTCGTCGGCATAAGCCTGCGGGTCCATGCCCTTGGCCACAGCGGTCTGCTCGACCTTCTGGCCGTGCTCGTCCGTCCCGCTGACGAACAGGACCTCTTCGCCATTCAGGCGATGGAAGCGCGCCAGAACGTCGGCCGCGATGGAGGTGTAGGCATGCCCGATATGCGGAGCGCCGTTCACATAGAAGATCGGGGTCGTGATGGTGAAGCGCCGCGTCATGTCCACTCGTTTCATAACGCCCTGACCATCTCAGCTGCCGGAAGCGAGTTCCGCTGCCTGACGGATGGCCTGGGCCTTGTCCAGATTGAAGCCTTCGGTCTGACGCCTTAGCGTGTCCAGTTCAGAACACTGCCGCGCCGCCAGATCGGCCTTTGCAAGATCCCCATGTCGCGCTGCCGAGCGCGCACGGTCTGCCAGTCCCTCGCCTAGCAAATCGCAGAGCAATGCGAAACCTTCCGCTTCTTTTGCAATACGTTCGCT
>Ga0157363_1000807_pt1 | contig 24820 bp, 15 predicted proteins | sample AttsexASBM1_FD_111477 | JGI IMG/M metagenome (GOLD analysis project Ga0157363, IMG submission 111477) | Fungus gardens microbial communities from leaf cutter ant in Ribeirão Preto, State of São Paulo, Brazil - Atta sexdens ASBM1 | ecosystem: Host-associated > Fungi > Mycelium > Unclassified ... | reverse complement strand
GTTTCTTCGAGTTAATTCTTGTTTTAAATATATATTAAGTTTTTTAAAAATTTGTACTAAGTATATTTTAAGATTATTATCAAGAAAATATTTTTTGTTAAAAATAAGTGTTACTTAAAAGAAAGAAAGTAAATTGAGTAATTACCTTTTTTCGCAATAGAATAGTCTTTCTGTGTGATAAATTGATATTTAATAATTCTGATAAGAGAGTTGAAATCTGTCCATATTTCTTTTTTTACTTATGCTTTTCAATTGTGTCTCAGGTTTAATACTTTTGATTACTTAATTATTTATCGCCGATTATTTCTAACGATTGTCGGTAGATGCAAGCGACTGTCGAAGCGTTAAACTGTACTACCAACGTGCGTAAAAAATTTCAATACGAGATAAAATTGATTGATTGATCGTTTGTCACTAGGATGACTCTTATTTTTATTTGACAATATTTTATGATTAATCCCTTTCGGCCCAGTGTCTTTTCGTGAAAAAGTGTCAGTTCGTTATGATTGATGATTTTTTATAGGCTTGCAGTTTTATCGAGATCGAGGACTCAGATATATTTTTTTACAACGATTAAATAAACGGTATCATAAATTTAGGGTGTTTGTTGCTTTCCACGCGACTGTGAGAACAGAATAATGCAAACGTCCGCTATAGGTGGTTAAATTAATTACCGCGCGCACCTTCTGACGTAGAACCAATTAATAATCGCTTATCGCTTTCTATAGAGTCCAACGCTATTCGTGTAAATGTTGCTTTGTTTGTTTAATTCGCCTTGTGTACGTATAACATGCTGATATGAGTACATAGTGTATTTTCATAAAGGCCCGTTGTTACTTTCCTGATTGAACGTGAATGTTACTATAATTTCTGAAAATAATCTTATTAATCTTATTAATACTATTGTACTTGTAATATATCAATAATAGTCTGTGAAATAATTGAATAATTATAATACATATGTAATCATAATATAATGTAATGAGAAATGTTTTTATTTGATGGATTATTGAACCATATAGGATGACATGTTATTGAAAGCAACAATATATTGTCATACATTAATTCTCAGCTAATTTTACTTAATCTATTATATCATTATTAGTCATATTACATTATGATAAATATTGATGAATTACGATTTTATTGCATTTCTTTTTTCGCTCTGCTGAGCACGCTATGTGAAAAGTCGTGAAATCGAGCCAAAGTAGCTCTCAAAGACTGAAACATGCCATTGAAGTTTGGAAGGCTTTATCATTAAATTCAACGCGGAAAGTTTGAAATCGGAAGTGCTTGTCTATAGCACTTCCGAGATTTTTATCGGTGACCGAATCGAATTTTAGCAGTTTGCCAGCCAATTCTCACCAGAACTACATTTAAATGATTCGAAATTTTTTTTTGACACGGAAAGGACTTTTACGTTCTTACTGCCAAGACTTATCATGCGAACATACGTTTCTTTTATTTTTACAGTTAATCGGCTACGCGAACTTGTGTTATGCCAGCGAGCGCAGCGAGGTCGATCCTGTGAATAAACAAATGATCCTCAGGACGCATAATGTAAGTATTTGTTCTTTGTTCAAAAATGGACTAAGAAACCGTTATACTTTTTCGTGCATTGTACAATTTATGAGAAATTTTTAGATCACGAAATAATATAGTTGTGTATTTTTTTAAATGAATATGGCGTCGATGTGACGTTTGATTGTTACTCATAAGAAAGATTTCTCAGCGTATATAATTGATATAAAAATAGTTTTAGATATTTTATGTTAAAAGAATGGCTTAGATTGCAAAAATGAAAATTTTCTCTCGCATAAACCGCTGTCTCATTGTGTGACGTGACAGCATTCACACGCTGTCCACAAAAACGATATTTCTAAACGTAATCCAATATCTCCGATCATATTTCCGGTATGCATAGACTAACGTAGATCCGAAATATCCATCAGCAGTGTGCTTGCTTCACTTAATTAGAATTGTATATATCTGTCACGTGGATTTAATTGAATTTTTTAATGGAGAACTTTTATCGGGGAAGAGATGCTTTCTCTGCAAATTTATTCGTAATTGCGTATTCGATACGAATACGTCGCGACATTTGGATTCAATTGCAATTCTAAAATTAGATGCGGAATAGCATCATATGCTGAAATGACTTTCTGGTAGCATTGGTATTCGATTTCGCAACTTGGTCTTAAGATGTTATATATTAGATATTAAACACGAGAAACACGTGCGAAAAAATATTGAGAATTTGACCAGATATGTATTGTAATTGCATAATTATTGTTGCTGGAAAGATATTAGATATTACTGATTATTTTTGTTTTTAATATTTTTTAAAGTTAATTTGAATTTTGAAATTAGCGAGCGTAAGTGATAATATTAACAATTTTACTGTAGACGTGTATACTACCAGAAATAATATTCATCTCGGCGGTCGGTTATCAACGGAAGCGTCGCGTCGAAACGCATCGACGGTCGCATCGTGCATAGTTCCTCGTTTCTGTGATAACGAAGTGAGAATTTTTGGGCGATTTTTCGACCATAACGAAATTGCGAATGCATCGCGGTCCCTGTTGCGAAATGGCACTTTAATAAAGTGTCGTCCGGAAAGAAAGAGAGAATGCTGAGCGGTTGCTCCATTAGCGCGTAATAAAAGCATTCCTCCCGCAATGCTGTTTCTCTTTACATATTTCGATGGTAAAATGATGAAAATGTTATGAATAAATGGACTGCATTTTGTAATGGTTTAAAATTATTGCGCCAATTTATTGTTTTCTGGTTACGTGTATTACGTGAATCATTAATGCCTAAATTACATATGATTTTTATGTATGTATTATATCATGCATAACGGGAAAATTGCATTTTATTGTTTCTCCAATTTACTTCTTTCAAAGCTTTAGAAAAAAGAAACTGCGAGAAAATAGTTACAGATTTTTCAACAACATGTTCTTTCAGTTAATTCATTATATTAAACTAAAATTTAGGCATAATACAATGAAAATCACGAATATATAATCATAACAAATATATATATATATAATAGATCACAAAATTACTTTTCTCATTATTTTTTTTTTTCATATCTCGTGGATAGTTAAAAGTTTGTCGAGGCGAATTGCTATTCTTGGCTCGCTTTGTAACGGGCAAGTTTGTCAAATTGCGTTGAAGTTTTTCATGCCGCGCTCGTGCCTGGAAAAGTCACTTGGAAATTTAATATTTTTCAATACCCCCTCGTATAATACGCGGATTACAATAAAAAAAAAAAGTTCACAACGTTCATCTCAACGCAGTTCGTACATGCAACACGTCTCAGATAGAGATGCGCCGACGCAAAATCACCGGATTTTTTTCCGAGCCGCTATCAGAAAACGATTTTCGAGCCCTGATTTACATAACATCCGTTCCAAGGAGTATGCATAGTAAAGACCCTCAGGAAAAGTATCTAGCTGCAAGCTCGAAGAGATCGACGCGTCTGAAAGCGGGAAAGAAGGGAGGGGGAGAGATGAGAAGAGTGAACGGTGTTGAAGGGAGAGGGAGCTGATGCACGCCACCACCGCATCCAGAAGGTTGGATATGATAGGTTATTGATGCGCACATTACCGGGGGGGTTGCATAGCTCGGGGAGCTTCTCGGCGCGGGGTATATCAGGTAGGGTGTCAGGGAAACGGCGGTGGGATATGGCATGCCAAGGGAGGTAAAAGGGGTGGGGGACGCGGCATTGGCCGCGTCGCGGCTCTCCCATTCGCGTCGAAGATCATCCCCCGTCGACGGAAAAGAGACCAAGAGAAACGGCGTGGGATGGTAGATGCATTACTGGTATGATGAACGATCCGCAGGTGGCTTAAAGCAAAAGGAGGAGAAACCTTCCCTTCTCACGTCTATAGGTGGAGGAACTGTTACGTCGACCTTTTATATCTATCGAGATTCCGTATGTATCCACGTGAGTACATTATGTACCCGAACGATCGTATTCGCACGCTCCGATTCTGGTTAATTCGTACGAGAGGATGCTTTTGCAAGCGAGGGGTAATCGGCGCTTGAGCGATGCACTCACGCGGATAGCTGATGGGATGACTGAATAGGATGATCGAATGAGAGTAAATCGCCTTGCGAAGGTCGGCATAGCAATTCCATTAGCTATATGCATGATACTTTAACGGGCAATTCATTGTTCGTAATGCCTATCGATGACTAATGATAAGAGTACGATGAATTATATATTCCATTGATGCGAAGAGAAACAGAAGTAGAAATACTAGAAGTAGAGGTACAGATGGCGGTCGTTTACGTAAAGTGGCTAATAGATTCGCCATTTTTTGATATTTATGTAGCGAAGTAGAACGGCGGACCACGTTATTTCTCTGAACCCAGACACACATCGGGACATAAAGGGTGATGCATTAAATTGCATAAAAGCGGCAACAATGTACCGCTATTGTGCCGCGTGCAAACCGATACAGCGGGCAAAGACAAATCGTGGAGCGTCTAAAGTATTAATGCGGAAAGCCGTATACAACGCAGGGGGATGTAGTCGTGTATGATCGATTCCGTTTCGAATACGAAGGTGAATACCGCAGACATCGTGCCACCGCAATAAATTCGCCTTTATCCGCTCATCGATCGTTTTACGGGGTGCAATCTTGCCACCTTTATTCACACCGATATGCGTCACGTATAATATACGCACGACCGTCCCATGGATGTAAGACAGTGAAATACGTTATCGTGCACACATTACGCGAAGTATTCAACAATTGTGAAATGAGAAAGGAAGTTGATTTAAGGAAAATTCCGGCGTGCACGTTACGTCACCGGAGAAATGCTGCGAGCAGCACGCTGCAGTTGATGCCGCGAATGAGACCGTCTCTTGCTACATTTCGACTCCATCTTCCTTGCGAGAGAATCATCTTTCTTGTTCGTGCTATCTTCCTCAACGAGAAACGTCTCCGCAATTAAGCTTGCGGTCGAATTCCTTGGAATGTACTTGTTCATTTGCCAGCGTGTCTCCAAGATTTCTGTTGTATGCAACGCACCGCATGCTTTGAGGAGTTAAATTCACGTTAAAATAAACACTACAGGAAACTTTCCTGGAAAACACCAGTTGTATCTCAGTAGAAAATACATATTTTAGGGAATAATACATATTTACATTGTGTGATATCACAAATTTATCATATAACACACGCTCGTTATTTATTCTTTTGCTACATTTTTCTACAGATTACAATCTAAAATATGATTTTAAATTTTATTTGTGCAGTAGAGAAGTGTGTGTGTGTGTGTGTGTGTGTGTGTGTGTGTGTGTGTGTGTGTGTGTGTGTGTGTGTGTGTGTGGGCGGGCGAGTGCGCACATACATATACCACATCACACCTACTATCTACTCACCAAAATAAAATAATTTTTTAAATCGAAATTTTTTAATTCAAATTAAATTCTAAAACTTTAATTAAAAAATTTTATATTATAAAATTTAATATAATATATTAAACATTTTTTAAATTTAAATAAATTAATAAATATAATTTGTATTTGTATATATTAATGAAAATGAGATATATATTGATTAAAATAAAAAAAATATCTATTTATATGAAAATTTTTTTAATGTGATTTATTATTATTAAATTGTATAAGAATAGCTTTTCCAATTAATCGATTAATGGAAAATAACTTTGAGATGTTTATTTTGATAATAAATTTAATTAAATATTAATTAATTGGTGTTTGATTTTGATAAATATTATGAATCAATAGATAATAACATTTTCATATATTATTTTGTTTTTGTTCTTTATGTTTTAAGGAAATGAGAAAATAACATATGAAAATGTTATTATTTACTGATTCATAATATTTATCAAAATCAAACACCAATTAATTAATATTTTTAATTAATAAATTTATTATCAAAATAAACACCTCAAAGTTATTTTTCATTAATCGATTAATTGGAAAAGTCATTTCTTATTTAATACAATTTAACAATAATAAATTACATAAGAAAAAATTTTATATAAATAGATATTTTTTTATTTTAAGTATATATATATATATATCTCATTTTCAAAATATATACTCATATTTTGCGAAAGATAATTCTTATGGCGATCGCTAACCAATGGTAATCTATAAGATATATTTGTCGCATTAGATATGAATTCGAATTGGAACTGAGCAATCCTCTCGGGGTGAGTTTGCGTGTTTCCTAATACGCATGTCATGTAGACAGGCGTACACACACGTTATACGCACGTTGCTCGTGTACTCGTGAGGAGATCGCGATGGATGATGTGCGGCTGAACGTGAGCTCGGTCGAGTCCAGCTAAAGTGTAACTAGTCCCAGTCGAATCCTCTCTCCTCTCGTGGGAAAGGGATATATCTTTAGCAATTTAGTCCCCTTGCCGGATAGAGTTCTATTGCGCATACGTTGCATACCATGAAATGCTGCCGTTGTATCATTGATCCTAAGTACACGCATCGTACATGTGCATCGCGTTACAGGACTGAACATAATGGGATAGCTGGATATCGTCCGCGAGGATTATACACGGTACACGCGAATATTAAGACGATCACGATCACGGCTCGGAATAATTGAGTTGCCGTTCACATGCACGGAGAAGGATTTCTGCGCGCCGATTTCTGTAAGTCGGCGTTATCTCTAAGAGATTACTTTCGCAATTGGTTATTAATCCGCGTAAATGAATTGCACATGATTATTAAAATATTTATCATTCATAACGATGAATTTTCGAACGATCGTAGATTTCTCTTATGAAGTTTATGCAACTCGCTATTATAGAACAATAATCGCTAACAATTACATAATATACAACAATAATCGGTAATAAATTGGAATTCGACAGTGTTAGCGAATCTGGAATTTGTTGCTTATAAATTTTACATTTAATTATCTCTTTTTGTATTAAAATATATGAAATATATTTAATATATTTACAATTATAATAGTTTCTTATCACGATGTTATACGTTACGGACGAGCAAATCTTATTTTGTTAGGATAAACAGATTATTGATGTTAGCTAATTGCGTAAAAAATCCAATTAAATGGAATTTGAAGTTCTTCCGCGTTGACATTTGAATTGACACATACAGATAAACATTATTGTGTCGCGTGTGAATGGTAAAAAATCACGACACAGCTATTTTCATGTAGCTTGTCAAAGTCATCGTTTTTGCGGTCCGGTTACGATACATTGCCGCGCGATGTAACCGCGATGATACACTGTTAAAAAAACACGTTGAAAAAAAAACATTTTTTTTTTTTTAGTGAGTTACACGGTGCTGGCGGTAGTTACGAGCAAGGTGTTTTACGCGCCGGTCCGCTTAAACTCATACTAATGAAAATACTGCGCTGTCTGGGCGTCGCAAATATTGCACTGCTATAAAATTGCATATTGTTAATTTACAGCAATACGAGGTATCTCTTGGCGCCTCGCGGGAATTCGCGGGTGTCATTGTTTCATAGTGAATATAAGCGACGGCGTAAAAACGGTGAAATATTTTCCCGTTGCTACCGGCCGGATATTATCAGATTATAGAACAGGCGAGCAGTGGAAGCTGACCGCATGTAGCGCGTGTCTGTTTGCTGTTAATCGTGGATACGCACCTTGTTTAAACCCATTCATCCTTTTCTCGCACTGCTCGCGCAGATGGGACATCTTGGGTCGCCACGGCTTAACATATCGTGCTTACATACAAGCAGTAATACTGGCAAACGTTAGTAACATTATATTCAAATCTCTTCACACATAAGAAATTGTAGGTACTGTTAGGTATTAAAGGAGCAATCATAAAATCCAATTGCTTCACTTATGTATGTTATAATATAAATAATATTTTGTTTTATTTTATGTTTTGTTTTACTTTTAACTTCCTTTTGTGTCAAAATATAAATCGATTTATTTCTGTGATTAGTTTTAAAATAAACAACATCTATATTAATGTGCACTTAGTAAATAACTAAATTTGAGTTAAACTTAATACATTTTCTTGAATTAAATTCAATTAAATTAAATTTTATTTCATTGTTTTAGTTAAATTAACGACGTATTGAATCAGTGGCAATCTAAAAATGATTAAAAATAAAAGTTTTTAGTAGTCCTCATTTATCCTCGTATTCAATTGTTTAAGGAATCCAAATTGTTCTCAAACTTTTAGAAATAAAAAAATTGGATATAATTTTGATGTTATAAATTGAACAGTATGCAAGTAAAATCAAGTTGTAATTAATGATTTAGAATTCTCAGCTGGACATAATGTTAGTTAGCCACGAATATAATGCAGATATCTCTATAGCATTCGCTATATTAAACATAGATTGTAGTCTGCGTGCAAAATACAGCACAGTTAATGTCTAATACAATAACGAGAAGTTGTATTCCAACATATATCAATTAGGTTTCGCAGAATAAAGACAAACGAATCGAAAGCGGATTGCGAGAAAGGGATGTGTATTTTGGCCCGTCCGAGACGACAGTTGGTATCGGACGATGGGGTTAAAGGGGATCAACAACTGTACAAGTCCGGTAATCCATTCCACGACGCGAGGTGAAGTTACCATTTTTCATTAAACTCACCCATTCGCCCTTCCGCCCCGTCTCTATATTTCAATCGATGCGAAAAGTGTTGGCGCTGCCGCCGCTCCGAATCCGTATAAATACCTCCGAATGTGTGTACGTGACTGTGAGCTGCGAGAGGCGTGCGAGACACCACGATGGTCCCCTCCGGCCTCCGTGCGATACGACGCTATGGGGCGCGTTGAATCGCGTGCAATTTGTTGTTTTTATGATTTAGAGGACCGTATGTATATAATAATTCAGTCGCTCGTGCATCCAGCATCACCCTCTCTCGCCTATCATCCTCCTCTGTCGTCTCTTTTCGCCCCCGTTCACTCACCGTCGGAGGGTCCTCCATCACCCAAATCCACGGGGAGTCCGCGAATACGAGTTGGGGATACATCGCCGATACGCGCACGTCCGTTATTAATTTTCGTCCTCGATGGCGAGTGGTCAAGCATCCTCTTCGCCACCGTCGTGCTAACCCTTCTCTCTTCGTTCCATCTCGGTATTTTCGCTCGCGCACGGAAATTCACGTGCAACAACGAGAAGGCGGCGCGGCGTGGCGCGGGAAGAGAGATCGTTAGCGAGGCACACGAGCCGTTGCCGCTAAAATATTGTTCCGGTTTCCTTCGTGCTCGGCAACGTATTGCGATCCCTGCTTACACGCAGGCGTGCTTGATTGATTTACTGGATCTCTGTTTTTGCGGGATTCCGTGAAAGCCCATCCCCGTGACTGGCGGGGAACCGATGCGTATTAACCCCTTCGGTGACGCGCGTTTAAATCATCTGGATTCGATGGGCTCCGATTTTCTTCCGAATCGCCGGCGTGACACCGCGGGATTTTATAAGCGCGTCGCTTTAGTTAGAGTGATGGATGGGCTGCTCGCGTTTGTCTCGCGGCTTTGTGTCCATTTAATCATTCGGTCGGTTAATTTTATTTGGAAATTTGGAACGATACTCGGTTATTTCAAATACCAGTAAAACTGAACAATTGATCTTTAGATATGAAGGGCATCATTTTGATTGAATTAACCTTTGGTGGGCTAATGTTTTTTTTTTTTTTTACTACTTTTTAGTCCAACTAGATCGTTGGTGTTTGATTTTTCAAAGGATTTTTGAGCTCTAAAAATGTGAAAAAAATCCAGCACACTCTTTCAACATTCAAGAATAGAGGGAAGATTTTACAGTAACATGACTCAAAATGTTTTTCATTTTTTGTACAGTCCGAATTTGAAGCAGAATACTTGTAAATTGAAAATTCGCTTGGGTTTTCAAAGCCCCGGTTGGAGTGTCAAAACGTGTTTGAATTTTTTGTCTATGAAATTATAGAATTTTGTTAGAAAATGCAAATACAGTAAGCGAATAAAGTGTACGGTTAATTATTTATGTATTTCATTAATTTGAGGATGAAAACGAGTTGTTAGAAGTTGTTACACGATTTAATACCGATTTGTCAGCAACACGTCGAAATCTGCTGAAATCAGTGATTACCGCGCGCACAGGAAACGACCAAACTGCATCGAGGTCGATTCTGGGTTGTATGTGCCGCCCAGCAGATTTGGGCTTCCGGCCGCGAAACCCTCTCGAGGCATCGGATGGTATGGGCGAATTGCGAGCACACCGGGTCTGAACAATGCAGCCTGCGCAGCCAAATCCGCAAAGTCCTCTCAATTATGCGGCGATGCTAATTACTCGCGAGTGCGCGCTGAAGGAGAGCCTCCACTTCACACAACGGCTTTCCCTACTCTCTACAGTCTTCCATTCTCCGTTGCTAATACCGAAGGGTAAAACGGAATCATAGGAATTTGATCAGGAAGTAGAGAGCATGCTGTGCCTAGTAACGATCAGGGAATCTCTCTTTTAAGTGAGGTTTTAATTACAAAAATTTAAGTCAACATTTCTCTGCCTTCCGCGAGAAAATAGATATAATATGTACGTTATGTAAACATCGATAATATTTCGACATGAAAGATTTAGTTTACTCTTCTTTATTATATATTATTTATCTTATATAAAAATATACACAAAAAGAATGGTTTTGCTGAAATATTTGAAAATTTAACTACAAATCTGAATATAATTTTATTTGGACCTTTAAAGGTAACGAAGTATATAAAACGCTTAAACTATTTATTAGAATGCTTTTGTTATCAATTATTATCAACATTAAAATTTTGATGTTTCAAAATTTTTGGATCTATATCAAATTAAATTTTTATACCTTAACAAAACTATTCTTTCAGTGTAAAAAAATAATATATTTTTGAACGCTTAATAGAATGGATGATAACGTATATTTCGATTTATATATCTAGATTACTAGAAAAAAGACATCAGTTTTTTTTTTTTAACGAAGATCATCAGTTTTTAAATGAAAAGACTGAATCTCTGTTTATTTTACGATATTACTGTTCTCATTCCTGTGTAGTTATAATTTGTATATTATATTATATAATTTGTATTTGTACAATATGAAACGCTCATTTCGCTAGTGCCGCTGCAAATCGATAGAATGCTTTCAAAGTAGCTATTCAGAAATCGTCCGAGATACCTCGTCTATCGGTTGATGCGTCATCGGGCGCGGCCACGTTGCAACGCCGATAAATGGAAAGCAAACGAGGGGGTTTTGGCACAGAGAGGTCGAGCGATTGGCAAACATCGGTTTCAACGCGCGACTGACGAGAAAAATTTTCAATTAGCCCGATGCACCCGCGGCATCGCGTAACGTCGCTTGCATCCGCCAATACGACGATGCACCACTGCTCTTCGCGGTCGTGCTGGAAAAAGAGGCCGAAATTAATTACTTTCGGCGTCAACGACAGATTCGCAGCTGACGGGGAACGATCGATCGTTGGCTTGATACGATTAAATCTCGTCCATTCTACGCCGGGATGCACCTTTTTTGCGTATAACAATCTTTTCTCTTCGTTTGCAATCCTAAGACGTTGATGACACTCGATGATGAGAGAGAGAGAGTGAACAACAGTTCTAACTGTTGTTCAAAGGCAAAGGACGTTGTGCGAACTGTGAATAAACTTCGTTGAATATTCATCGTGTAAAGAATTTATATCAGCACTGAGAAACACGGTTCCGTGGAGATCCGCTAGGGATTAAACACGATTGTCGGATTTCGCGTTCGCAGTGTAGCACGACCGCTATTAACATCTGACACAGGGATTTTTACGAAAAGTGATAATCCGCATAAAAAAAAAAACGCATGACGAATCGGCAAATAGAACATACATATTTGCAACGTGCGTTTCAATCATTCGTTACTTTATTATCCGTTTATATTCGTGAAAAAATTCTCGCAGCTATGGCATGTAAATGCGTGCTTAAAGGCTTACAATTTTCAATCTGTGCAAAAAGCTATTTACATACGTCACTCGCCGGGACATTTCGAAAATCAAAAGCAACAGCGATTTCTGTTTCATGTAGTTAGTTACCGTTCGCATGAAAAAGGCCGAATTGGAACAGGAGTCGAAGGAAGGAGGAAAGCGACTGCTCTTTGATATAATGCTGCGGATTGCCATAATTCTATCTTGTATTAAGCGAAGCGTTTTTCGCGCCGCGGTTAAAAAATTCACTCCAACAAGAGTATACATCCCGTCACAGACATGACAATGGAATCTCTCGTCTCGCCAATTACGCTTCTTTTCATTTATCTTTTTCTCACCGTTAAAACGCTCATCCTTCTTTCGTGCATAAATTCTCTGTGCAGCAGTAAGTCCTATTGAATTTTATCAGACAATTTCCAAAAAGCAAGGCGATATCTTTGCAGTTTTAAATGCTTGAAGGAGCATTTCCAGTAACTAACGAATAACAAGCATATTGTTTTCGCGAGAGCGATTATTAATTAATGTGGCTTTCGGAATACAATTTCGTTTAAGTTTTGAAATAATTATATTGAAATATATATAGCGAAATATTTAAATTGAATGTTATTAGGGAAATATAGTAGAACGTACTCCGCGCAAATGAAATGTCCTTTTCATAAGAGAAAATTAAGGACGCAGCACAATACTGGCAATAACAATACTAGTATTTCGTATTGGCGAGCTTGCCGTTGTGGCGCGAGAGCTACAATAACAATATCTTATTTAGATAACCAGTCGTGTACTTTAGTAACAGCTCTTCAATTGCTACGAGCCTCACTTTTCTTCGTGTTCCATGACCTGGAGTATAACGTAGTTATACTCCAAATATATTCGAAATTCTTAAGAAATATATTACTAAATAGCGAAATTAAATATCCTTCTCATTTTCCGTTGATTGCTACGTTTTATTGTATCTTCATACATTTTAATTGTGTTTTTTAAATGTACAATATTTACGTATCGTAATACATAATACGTAATCTAATATTCTACATTTATTATATATCACAAATAGAGAAAGATCTCTTAATATATCGTAACTAGAGTATTACTACATTTCCTGTGAATAATAATTTTCTATATCATAAGATCGCAATGCGTAAGATCGTTATGAAATTCAAGCTCACACCGACATTCAGGCTCGATTTCCGTCGTCGATATAATTCCGTGAATTTTATTGCAATGATATGGCACATGGATGGTAGCGGTGTAGCACGCGCAGCGTTTATATACTAGAGAATTTCATTTCCTTCGGATTTAATCGACGTCTTTGTTCTTGACTCGTCGACCGTGAACTCCATGAAACGCAGCAGCTCGCGGGCGTAATGTTAATTTTTCATTTTTTCCTTCACGTCCATGAATCGGCTTTGGAAACCGTCGTGCCGCGAAGCGAAGTTGGACGGCGAGTTGACCGCGAGTTGACCGGTGTAACACAGTCGGCTTCACTGATTGCCAATATGGCAGAGTCCATAGAGTACAACACCGCACCATTCTATATCTGGAATAGTCGCGGACTCACAATGTGCCGCGGGCGTTAATTTCCTCGTGAAACGTATTGCGCCCCTGCGATTCAATTGTTCCACCCCACGGCGTGCTATGCCACGATGGCGCTCGTCCGAAGCTCATAATGACGTGCATCTCTACTGACCTCTTGTTCACATGTTGTGAGATCACACGTAGTAGATGTTACGGCCCACTTTAGAGCCACTTTTATCCTGACGAAAAATTATAATTATTTTTTTTACATATCCTGATTTTTATTAATCTGATGCAGAATATATTCATTTTCCTGTAGTAACTAGAGGAATGTTGATTCAAACTTTACTAATTAAAACTATGTCGAAGGAGAAATTTCCTAAATGAATTTTCATTCGCGCAACTTGCTCGTGTATATTTCATTTAGCTTTCCCTGTACTCTCTAAGATGCGGCTTTAGGGGATTAGATTGTCATAGCAAAAAGTGATAAATAACGATTCGTTATTTATATGATTTTCGAATTGAATAGTGCCTAAAGATGTAGTGCCTCCGTGGATACAAGAGATCGAAACCACGATTTTCCAGCCGCAAATTTACAGTGGCGAAGGCTATATGGTACCAACAGCAAATACGTTTCAGCTAGTACAAATTCTATGACAGCGACACAGATTAAACTTTAGGCCTCGGGGTGACTAGCTCGAGGCGCTCAGTTGCCGCGCTAGTTTTCAATCCTCTCGCGCTCTTCCAACCCCTCCCGCCTCTCGCCCTCTCGTCGTGCAAGCAGCGTGGGTGATTGTTTCTCTCGCGGCGGGAAACAAATCCGCGCGCGATGACAACGCGACGCACTCTGCACTCTAACGGTACTTCGTACCGACGGTATGCCGTGCTGTAACAAAAGCACACCGCACATCGCTCCGCAGAGTGCTGTTTGTCGCTTTCGCGTCGCATGTTTACGCACTGGCGCACTGTAATGAATTCGAGATGGTCTTCCAACGCGTGCTACTCCCCGGTTTTGTTATACTCCACGTTTCTCTATGTATTCGATTAGTCGCAGCATACCATATATATTGGATCTGCTACATGTTCGGTTCCTAACACGCCCGTATTACGATGCATTGATGTGAGATCGCAATATATGTATACAATATTACGGTCATTCGACGTGGGGTTGCATTATATAGTCGTGGTCCTTTCGCAAACTCGGTTTAGTTTTCGCCGCAGCCCGATATCGCAAAATGTTGTGCCAATACTGCCTTCGTACAAATAGAGTATATTTGAATTTTCGATGTTCATGAGTTCTGAATATCAAATAGGACGATATTTATGATATAGAAGAAAACTACATTGAAGAAAATAGAAAAATAATTCTATCTCTCGGTATCTTGTTAATCTTGTTAACTAAAACTTATATATAAGCAATCGAAAAATCATTTGGATGCTCGCTGTATAAATATCGTATACGAATCATTTAAAAGAGAGATTTAAAAAAAATAATCATAAAAGTAGCTCAGAAATATTCATATCGAATAATGCATCCGAAATAGAACGGAAAAAAGCGAGGGAAAAATATAGCGTAATGGAAGGCACGGAAGTGGAAGCGTGCGTTGGATGTTTTTTTTTCTCCGTGATGGGAGCTATGGCCGATTCGTTTGTTTGTTTAGTGGCATTGATTATTCAAGGATGTCTACGTCACTTTCGTGACGTTCCATCTCGATAATTCGAACTGTCCATCTACTCCGAGGATTGCTAACTTCCCAAGTTGCATACAATGATCGATATAAACGACTGAAATTCCTGATACGAGTATACTGCGGCGCGAATATGTATTAAGCGATGTACATATTTCTTACAGTATGATAGATTTGATAACGCAAGTCACGCGTCTTATCAAAGTCGGAAATCTATACAACCGTATTATCTCTATAATACATATAATATTTGATGCGAATCAGCTCTGTGTTTCAACGAATGAAAATACAGAGAGTCATTTTTTTATTTGACTATTACGTGTAGAATGTTCCACGGTATTCACATTGATCAGATAAATTATTCTTGTTTTTTTGCAGTTAACTTTCGGTAATTATATCGCTGTAGACGAAGCTGTCAGATATACGCCCCATCCGAATGATTCCACCAAGACATTACTCACACAAGAAGCGGTAGTCACTGTTCGAGGGGTACCACTGACTAACTATATGGAGGATCTCTTAGCTTCAAAAATCTCCTTTAACGCGAGCAAAGTAAGTGATCTCTTAATGTTAAGAAATCTCTCTTGCATATATGCAACATTCTAAATTTCTTGCAACGAAATCTTATTCTAAGAAAGTGAAAATACAATTATCTTTGAAATAAAAGTGAAAATATTTCACTTTTATTTCACTTCTTGAAAAAGAGTGACAATTTTCAAGAAGTAAAATATTTTCACTTTCTTGGAGTGAGATTTGTAACACTGTAAGAAATTTAGAGTGAATTTACTAAAAATTTAACGAGATCGAATATTGTTATGAATTATTATTTGTAAAATTATTTTTATTTATAATTCCGATAATACGAATCATGACGTGTTCTAATGTTTAGGAAACGCAAGTTTTTTTACGATCGAATAAACAGAGGAATGCAAACTGTCTCTTGGGAAATATGCAAATTTCTGTCTGAGAAATTTTTCTATGTGTGCTATTGACACTTTTTTTTAATACAGTGTCGAAGATTTGTCAAAAAAAATTTTTCATAAAATGTTGATGCGCTCGCGCGTTTCATAAAAATGTATGAATGACACTGCAATGACACTTCGCAATCACGTGCTTCTTCACGTATGCAAGTAATATTTTATTTTTGTTTAAGGGTCGACAAGGGTTGCAATGGGTGATCAACAAGCTCGAATCCGAGATGAAGGAGTTTGCCTGAAAGGCCCGGCCGCCGTCGCGAAACTTCTAAACTGCCGCTATCAGCATAACACGAGCGCCGGCGTCGATAGGGAGCGGCAACTTCTAGATCGAACGATTACGCGGATCAGAAGAACATTAACGTCCCGGGCTTCGTCAGAAACGAGCAGATGATTCGCCGCGAGCCATGTAGATCGCCTAACTGAATTTTGCGAAACTTGTTACTAACCGGTTTGCAGGCAACGTTCCCTTTGAAGGGCGATTGCCTCCGCAACAGTACACTTGGATCCAGACTTGCAAGGATCTGTCCACGAATGGGTGAGATAACGACTGATAGAAATATGAAAATACATAGATTTAATTAAAACGAACAAGTACAATGGTTGGCATGGCGATTGAATGCGATTGAATGGCAATAATTCCAATGTTTCGATCCGTACATACATCTGTCAGCAGATTACTGATCCGTAATGTGTGTACGTATGAATTTACTTACACTTAGCCAATTTAAAATATGTAGATATTCACCACAGTGTCCACAGTTTAAGAAACAAAATTAAAATTGAAATTAATTACATCTATCGAACATCTGTCAATATTGTATGTAATTTATATTTAATTTAATCGTATGAAAATTTTTTTAATTAGTATTATAGACACAATTTCTGTATAACATTCATAAATTCTTTTTCGTTTATTTCCCCCTTTCTTCTATATACTTTATCGCCTGCTATTTATTTATTGCATATCGCAAATCAAATTTTTGCTCGATGATGCGAGTTCATCACATCATAGGAAACTTACTACAAGCTCAACAAACGAACAGTCCCATTGACTGGGCGAAGACGAACAATGCAGACACAGACCTTCGCGAAACTATGTTCCTCGGAACTATGTTCACCGGACTCTCATTCCTCCTCAGTCAAAGCTCTTTGATCGCGGTGAGGAAACAACTTACATCGCGTTCCGGAATCACTGCACGATCCCTTTGACGCGTATCCGCATTCGAGAATTGTATCGTTGTCGCGACTAATTAATTTCGCGGTTTTCCTTTTGTCGGCACTTTGTATATGGAACGTTTACAAATCATGTCGATTTTTTTCCTCGTGTTAGTTTTTAATCTCTGATCTCACCGAATTTTTTTCGCGTGGATATTTTATCTTTTTCGATGCGATCTGTCTAAATCTACTGATTGTTTTCAAATCCCAATTGAGGTATGAAAGTGCTCGGCCATAAAAGAAGTACTGAAAGAGGTACTTTTTGTATCAAAAAGTCAAACGAAAAGGGAGAAAAAGGGATGGAATTTACGTACGGCCCATGCGAACGGACGAACGGGCCGGGACGCTTTAATTTAGGAAAGTCGACATGCACGTCGAATGCGGACGTTGATTTACCCACGAGCTCAGCGGTTCGATAGGAAAACCGAGCAGACATCAAGCAGTGGTGCGTGGGACGCGTACAAAGGATACTGTCCACCGCTTTGTGATCGGAAGCTGTCAATATTTGTCTGCGTCGGGTAACAGTGAGGTCAGCAATGAACCGTAACGTCATCAATTATCTCTTACATACCACCATCAAACGAGCCGCGCGTCAAAGTCCGTCCTACTTTGACCTCCTCACCTCTGATTGTGATGACACTTGCGGTCTACTTGGTGACTCGATCGGCTAAAGGATGTGGAGTTCGATGAAAATCACTCTTCGACAATCGAAAGCAACAATGACTCGATCGAAACTTCAATTCGTTCGCTCAGAAATTGTCGGGAATGTCGAGTTCGAATCCTCTAATGGCGAATCGATTTCTCGCGCGTGTATTGTGTGCTACACACGTGAAAGTACTCTATGGCTCAGCGTGAGTGCCCTCGAAAGATAGGCGGGCGAATGTCCGGAGAAGAGAGAATGACATTGGAATATTTCGCGTAGAGTATCGGTGGATCACCTTGACCGACATATCAAGGTCTTCCACGTGCTGGAAAAGTTATTGAGTTAAGATTATACAATGACCATTCGAACTGAATATTTTGATTCTATATCATCGAATTACATTTAATTGTACTGATATTAACAGCAAACTTTCACAAATTAAAACAGAATAGTTAACAGGATAGAAAGGATAGAAATTGAGAAAAGAGAAAATGGGCTCTCTTCGTCCCATATGTTTTACAAATTTGATTCGAATTTCGATATATCATCGATGATTCCAGACACCGATACGTATATGTACGCAATCTGGGTACCAACACGTATTACATATTTATCTTGGTATCGTGAATAAAGCCCGCGTGCGTCTTGCCTTATCCATATTTAGATTACAATGCTTTACATTAGAGACGATACGAGGGAAGTGGCAATACTCGAGAGGGGTAAAAGTCACTCTGGTGTGCGGTTTTCGGAAAAATCGGAAAGCGTTTCGCTGCTTGCCTCGGATTCTCGTGACTCCGCAATGAGACTGCAGCGAGGCGCGCAAAAGATCTCGGGACCAGCGCACCGAGTAGCTTTCGTTCCTTTCGACCTTCGGGCGTATGTATCCGAGCTCGTAAAAAGGATTCGCCTTTCAGTCGAATCCCATCCTCGTCCCCTTCGATTCCATCTTTCCCGGGAGAGGGTGAGATTCGTAGAATCGTCGAATGGTCTCTCATGGTTTACACATCGTGACGGTGCGCTTTCGTCAAAACCCGTAAAAGCTCTCGGAGACGATCTACTCTATGAGAGCTAGCAAGCGGTCAAGGAGATCCTCCTCATCGTTGCCGATTCACGACCTCATGAAAAGCTATCCGCTGCAGTCTCGGCGCTCGTCTTATTTTCCTCGCTTTGCTCCGCTGCACTCGTCGGCGTTGCAAAAGCGCGGCGTCGATTTTGTTCCAAATAATAAATTCGATCAGTCCGCGAGTCCATACACTAGATCGGTCAAGTACGCCCTGAAAAGTTCTAACGACTATCTTTTTTCTTTTTATCAGATATTTTTAAAAGTTCCAAAGACTCACTTCCGTGTGCCTCGATCGTTTCCGTTTGTAGAATTAGGGTCGATCAAGGGAAAAAGTTTACTCCACGTGCAGCAAATAACACGCATTGTGATATTTAATTCGCAAAGTTCCTTGCAGCGGAAAGATTGCATTTTTACTAATGGAAAATTTTGGATAAATGCCAAACGCATTCTCTATTAAAATACCGTTTTCTTAAATATACGCAACTGTGATATTTTTTAGATGAACTTGAGAAAAGAACATCATCTTGACATGAAAAATTTTTCTTTTTTTTGCGGATCATCTTCCTGCAATGCCTGTCAAGCTCTTATTTTACTTGCATCAGTAGATAAAAAGAATTGGCCGCAAACCAGCATCCGATGTTCGCAAACTCATTGTATTTCTAAACCAACTTCGTCAATACATCCCGTTTTATCCTTTCTGAGAAAGAACTTTTAATGAGTTCGCGTACACTGTTTAAAGATTTAAAGTTTTGCGAGCTTCAAAGAGATCGTGCCATGCTTCTCTAAAGTATTACAGGCAAGGCGAAGCATTATTATGACGTACAGAACGTCTGCGATATTACATCGTAAAAATTGCCTCTGTATATTAGTTCCTCGCTGTCTGTTCCCTATCAAAAATTCAAAGAGAAATACATACTGTGAACGGGAGAAAAGAAAAGAAAAGAAATGGGGAAACCTTCGAATATCTAACAAGATTATACACTTTTTAATATCAAGAAATAATTTTAGTTAGACTTCATTTCGACATTCACGTATTTGTGACAAAAAGTTTAAGGCGCTGCCACAGGAAAACGAAATTTAAACGTACGCAATATCAAACGATTTTAGGTGCCAGTAAAAGAGTGATTCCATGAAACACTATTAAAATTATATTCCTTATTTTACGTTTCGAGCGTTCAAGTCTTCTCACCGCAAAAGTACGAGGATAACGGCGATGCGATCACAAATAATGTGCTAAACGTGACGAGCATTGGCGAACGGCGGCCACGAAGAATGAACGAGTGATCTTTAATTTAAGTAGTATATGTATTTCCCGGGCACAATCCATGGTAGATAATTGCGGCAAAGTTAATCGCACGAAATTGGTTAACATCGACGTTGTATCGCGTCGCGACTATGCGAGCACATAGGTATTCATTGTAAAGCAAATACATAGGTAATAACGGAAGACGCTGAGCCATTGTGGACGACACGGTGCATACGCTTACCTTATTAGCATACAATTATCTTTATGCTTCTTTTATGATTCATATTTAATGCCGGTTTCGCCGCCACCATTGCCAACCGTGTCGAAACCGGCTCAAAGTTGGTAAACTTTTATGATCGTACTTGTTTTGAAACTTAACGTACCCCATGCTTGCCTGTTATCGGGCCTACCACAATTCGCTTGCACCCTTGTTAAACGTGCCCCGGAAAGTACTTCCTAGAACACGCGCTGCACGAAAATTTATCGCCACACGTGCAAACAGTCGACAAATGCGATACGCGTCGATTATGTTTGCTTTGTCGCGTTAACGTGACGAGCATCGAAATTATAGAAATGATAAGACTATTGTATCGATGACTTTTTATAATGCTATGTAAAATGACATGAAATATAATATATAAAATATGAAAATAATTTTCAATAAAATATTTTGCTGTGTTTTCTACATAGTGTCAGTTGTTTTTTTCCTTGTCTTTTTAAGAGAATCGTTAGAACTATCGTTCACCAATTTTGGATATGTTATATTATCAAAAAATATTTAATCCATATTTTTTGTCTGCTTAAGGTTCGAAATTACGGATCGAAACAATACTTGAGAATAGGATTAAATTAAAAAATTTGACATTAAAAAAAATAAATACCATTTTTATACCATTATTAGAAGTATAAAATGCTTTGATATAAAATATTTTTTCATATATCTTATAATTTCGAAGCTATTCGCTGAAAAAATTTTCAAAAGATTATTCATAAACTCGATAAATAATATGAGTCTTATATTTTTTGGTGCTCTATACATCAATATATCTAAAGCTCATCAAAATTGATGGAGGAACAATTTCGACAGTTTCCTTGTAATTCCAATAATGTGACACAAATGGGACGATATTCAATATTTCAATATATTTCGACGATTTTCGAATGTTGACATTATGCGATTCACATAGGACGTATGACGTGATTTTCTTTTTTTCGATGAAATGATGAAAGGAAAAAATTGAAACGATAAAATACAATAACGGAAAGGCGTATTCTGAATATTGTACTGTTTCGTCTATGGTCGCATGGTCTATGGCTATAACGAGTGTACTTTCAATGACCTGCCAATGGCATTGCCAACGGCTACCCATTAATTTAATTACTGTGTAACCATTCGCGCATATAGGCGACCCATTTCTGCTCTTTATTTCGAGTCATTTGAGTTTTACTTTGAAACGATGGATCAAATTTGTAAAACATGCGCACGCAGTACGCCGATCCCACAAAATTGCACATTTTCCGTCAACCATCGGCGAAATAAAATATTCAACCGCAGGCGGTTGCTATTAGATTAATGGAGGTGTCTATAATAATGTATTCTCTCTCTCTTCCTCTATATATATATATATATATATATATATATATATATCTTCCTCTTTCTTCATTAAACGTAGTAAAATATATTATGCATACAGAATATCCTAGCATACTATTATGGTCAATTTTGTTTTTCTTGAATATGCGCTCTTTAAATAATTATAAACAAGGTAAAATAAAACCGTTAATCTTTAAACAATTAGAATAATTATCCTATTTTGGAGAGAAATTTTAAGAAATGTTTTCAGTATTTTACTATATTTTAGAAATTATAAGATATTTTAACGAAAATAATTTTCTTTAAATGTGATATTATCTGTAACGTTATAAAATATGACATCATAAATGTATGTTATATTTGTACATATTACAGTTAAATTTAATTGTGTACACGTTATTTTTTTTAACACTAATATTTTATACGTCATATTTCCTACATATGCTACTGTATACAATTCGCGTACTTAGGGTACATTTATTACAACGTACTATGCATATTTTATTATCCCGGCTTAAATGGAATTTCATGCACCGGATGGAACGTGAAAACGGAGATGCGGTTAGCTTGTTTGATATTCATTCCTTACTATTAATCGCGTTCAGGAGTCACCATCAGCGTAGACAACCCCCATGCAAACATACGCGAGAGCTTGGCTGGCTGAATATCCTGCGATCCCGACGAGGCAGGAAGGTGTAAGTACCGTGTTAGTCTTACGGGTTATGTCGCAGCTAGCAGAGCTAACTAATAGCCTCTTAGCCTTGGCTTAGGAAGGATCACACTGCAAGCGACCGCACCCTCTTTGGCTCTCAGACTCTGGAGCAAGCCCCTTAACCCTAGATGCAATCCGTAAGCCTGCACTAGGCTTGTAAACGGTCGATTCCTTCTGCCCCCGTCTGACGATAGATTAGTTTGCGTCGCTGACTGATTTTTAGGTCTTGACCTGAATATAGATCATAGTAAACTACATCGAGTGCGGATATCAAACAACGTCGTTATATCTCCCGATAGTTTACAAGTTGAATTTGAAGCAGTTGAAAGTATATGCTCTCTTACAATTATCATAAAATGATAATTGTAATTAATAATATTCTTTCAGTTTTATTAATAGATAAATTGAAAAAGCGAATGTTACTAAATTATTATTAAAAAAGATACCGCATCAAGATCAAAATGCTTTTGATACAGCTAGAAAATGTATAAAAGTAAAGTCTCTTCTGTTTCATACTTTGTGCTTGTTTAGAAGTTATAGCCATAAAAAGCATGAAACTTGATAAAAATTATTCAGAAGGCAAAGAGTTACAAAAAGTATCGTGTAATAGTCTATTTCGAAGTACCTAAAGCATTCTTGTGAGGTCTTCTGAATTCAGCTATCAAAAAGTTTGAAGTAGAGCATTAATAAAGAATGCGCTCGTGTACTGATCCACTTGAAAATACGTATGCACCAACACACAGACGTTCGCTGCTTTCGCCTTTTATGAACGGCGCATGCGACATTTTAAAAGCAATAACCTTCATGGGCGTTTAAAGCAAGTTTCTTAAAGCGTTAATAACACGGGTGCATATGCATCAAATTTGCCAATAATTTCGCAATGGAGGATCTTTATAGAAATTTCCGTCTGAAGTGACAAAAGAATTCATTGGGCAGGAATGATGCTCGGCGCGTAATAAACTGATGGCGGGCGGAATTTATTCACTGGTGTATCGGCGATCGCAATTCGTATCGATGCGAAAAGTTCGGCGAGACACTGCGACAGTTTCGTAAATTCCCAGTGGAGACAATATAACGTCATTATCTCGCGGTGTGCACTAAAGAACCGATGCATCGCGAGATTTATAGTGGCGATGTGCAACATCTATGCGAACCTTTATCAACGAAAATGGGACGCTCTCTCTCTCTCTCTCTCTCTCTCTCTCTCTCTCTCTCTCGGTTGACGACAAAAAGCCGATAGGACATACGTAAACAAATCCACGGAGAATTCGAGTTCGCCGGTCCTCGACGTGCCATTCATTAATTAAACCCCGTTTAAGTAGGCGAAGTATCTGAGCAGCGGTAAATAATGGGATAGTCGGCGACATGTTCCGATAAACTAGGAGGTCTGGGCCGTCCTAACTCGAACGTATATGCCGCCCTTCGTTTTCCTGTGAAATTAATTCGAGCCCGCGGGAGTTTCGCCCAAAGGGTCGGACTGCCCATCGGCACGCCAGTAATATTTCAAAGTGCTGAAAACCTGCCGATACACCATCGAAACTTGTCTCCCTTTTGGGCTACTAAATAAATTAGCCAGCAGGTGTTACGCCCAATCGTGATCGGTTTATCAAGCGGTTTTTCACGTCTCACGTTCGCGAAGTAGCGTATATTGTACATATTCATTGTATAATTTCAAAGTGTCTGACAATCCACTGTTATCACTTTGGCTGGCATGTTGTTACTTCTATTCTGTCAGGAAAGCATAATTATTGAGCATATAAATATATCTGTTAATTATTAAAATAAAGGAATTAAAGGGTTTTAAGCGGAGATGAAAATGATCAAATTTTAATTTGCGATAAATTAGATAGTAATTTTTGAAGGCTAGTAATAATGACAATTTTAAAAAAATTATAAAAATAAAATAATTTGAAGTAAAAGCATTTAGCTTTTAATTATTAAATTCAAAATGCTTTATTTTAACTCATTTTCATTTTGATATTACATATTGGAATATATATAATATAATATATTGTATATCAATGTGTGAATTAATATGTAATATTATTTCTTTTAATTATTATATATTGAATATATGACAATTAAATTATATATTGAAAATATGATAATTAAATTAGGTATATAATCTAAACTAAAGAAACTTCAAATAAGATTAACTTCTTTTATTAAAATTTTGAAAAAATGTAACAAGTAATCTCAAACTATTTTGTACGTATTTTGATTTTTTTATTTGT
>Ga0157363_1000804_pt1 | contig 24830 bp, 11 predicted proteins | sample AttsexASBM1_FD_111477 | JGI IMG/M metagenome (GOLD analysis project Ga0157363, IMG submission 111477) | Fungus gardens microbial communities from leaf cutter ant in Ribeirão Preto, State of São Paulo, Brazil - Atta sexdens ASBM1 | ecosystem: Host-associated > Fungi > Mycelium > Unclassified ... | reverse complement strand
TATGCATAAGGAAATAAAAAAACAAAATCAGTTGGATAGCGAAAAATTAATATTAGCTGAATTTAAAATTGAAAATAATAACAGAAAAATGATTGACATTTATTAACTGAGAACTTATTCCAAAATTAATAAAAATGTATAGCATCTATTATAAATATTATATATATAATTTAATTTTATAAATTATGTTATAAATTTTATATTATTAGAAATATATATATTGAGCTTATTACCACGGTATTACAATTACTAACAGTGTAATATTCTCCTCTTTATTTTTTCACTGATTTTTTATCCGAAAATATTGAAGGCAGCGTTTATGAAAATGTCGTATGGATCATGCGAATATCGTAATTTATTCGATCACAAAGCAATAACAATAATATCATTCACTACTCTAAACGTCGAATTTAATACCCTGAACCCATTTAATTAAAATTTAAAAGACCCTTCTATGCATTTTAATTGCACATGCAAATTACGTTACGCGCACATATCGTTTGTCAATATATTTTACCTACGCGCATTTGTATATTATTATTTCGAAAGTATGTTGCCATACACTTATTTCTTTATAGATTTAATGTTATTCGTAGTAATTCAAATTAAATTACACAGTAATTTATGTAGTAACTATATTTACTTTTTCAATGATCGTACTCTCATACTTGTCTCCTTATCGGATAAACATAATAAGAACAAAGATTAGTGACTCGTGGAAAACGTTCTTAATCAAATAAAAAATAAAAGAAGTTTCACTCGTTCACGTTGAGCATGCAAATGAATACTTCAGCTTTGCTGTCTAAGCTAACGTAAAGCTTAATATGCAAGCAGTCTTATTATTCTGTCATATGCAATTTTATTAATCATTTATCTTCTGACTCTCTCTCTCTTTCTTTTCCTTCCTTTCTCTTGCTTTGTTGAATATTTTTATTTTAATATTCTTCTACAGTTACTTTTTATCCTAACTATATGAAGAACACACAAGTAGGTTAATAATAAAACTTAACTTAACGATTCTTACGCTTGTGTATCTAAACTATGTGCAACAGTAAAAATAGAATTTATTGTGATACTTATAACTTTGCTTTTAGGGGTATTGTCGCCAATGACATTTTAGATTTAAATGACGCTTAAAGTATACTATGACGCAGAATGGAATTTTATATTACAATTCTGTGGTATAAGATATTGATTATAATGTCACACACGTGTAATATAGTGATATATACTTATATATTTTTGTCGCTTATTAATGCGTATAAAGTATACAAGTATTTAAGAAGAAAATATTTTTAATACAACTTTTAAGTGCTTCAAGATTATTCTTACAAAATATCTCTTATTCCTGGTCATCGATTATTACATTAAATTAGTATAATATAATGTTGGCCATTGCATGCACGAATATGACATAATCATTCGCGTTTTCATCAAAGATTGTAGTTATCGCTATAGCTATAGTTAAATAACTTACTTGTACACATATACATGAACTATCCAGTATACATGTTATGTACATACTCAAATTCCGGAGCTTTAATATTAGCTACTGGTTCAAAGTGAATTTTCCAATTCAGCATCCAGTCTCTCTGTTACATCATGAAAAGAACAATATATAATCTTTCAATATGTTTTATAATAATGTATCATAATGTCATAATAATACACAATTGCAGTAATAATTGATTTCATTATGAAACAGATTATTATTAGTTCTCATAAAAGCTGATTTAATTAAAACACACTTGATTCGTGAATTGCTTCACTAATTAATCTGCTTTAAATTTTATGATAACTGTTAGTGCTAATCCGGATTACATTTATTTATTCATGATTCTTTTATAATCTACATTAATATGTGTGATGCATTATGTATCTATTCTTTAAGACAGAGGATTGAAGGAGACTATATTCATGTTTGTATAATATATTACATTGACATCTGTCTTTATAGAAAAACTATAATATATTACATCGACATCTGTCTTTATAGAAAAACTTGTTTCATTTCCTAACTCAAATGATTTTCCAGAAACAAAAAATCATGCATGTTTTATTCTCATCTTTCTCATACTCATAAGATACTTGATTTTACTACAAAATGAGAATGATAAGATGCATGTATATTAATATTACATTATATTAACTTAAAATGAAAAATGTTACATATTTTTTAATCTATTTAATCCGTTTAATAAAAAATTATTGCAAATAAAATACGCTTTTTCTGTTATATAAAAATTTCTTATTTTATCATGCGTAAGATAAATTGTTCTAAATTTAGTAAATGAATAGAAAGGTAAAAATTACATTCCTTAGAAATAAGAAGAAACGTCTTAAGTGTATAATAAAAGATATTTGCATGCACGTAATAATAAATGTAATCTCGATTTAAAATATTATCTGATATTTCAGAGTCGTAAAGAACTATGAAAATGTTATGTATTCGTAAATTATTCTCATCACTCACGGTTACAAAAGTTGATCTTAAAAACATTTTGATATGGTATATCATGTTACAAAAACTGTTATAATTATTTTCATTTTTATAAACATGTAACTCTTGAACACATTTATATAAACTTTATGAGAGTTAAGTATTAAATATAAATAAATTTAAAAATAAATATAAGTAAAGCGATATAATTATCATTATTATAAGTTTTAATGGTAATCATACACTACATTTATAATTAAAAGAACAACATTTTCACTCCGTAAAGTTATCTCTCAGAGATTCTAATTTATTAATCAAATTAAATCGTTGTGTTTTCATTGACGAATTAATGAAAACAAAATCATTTTTAGTTAAAAGAAATCTAAGAGATAGAAAAGAGAAAGCTGTGATTTTGCAGAATAAATACGTTGGATACAAACAGATTGCCTTCCTAATTATACATTTTTTCATATGCACTGATTTCTTTCCAATAGAAAAATGATTTTTTTCCAGATATATTATCTTTATGAAGTTGTATATTTTCGCGATCTTCTCTTTCACGAGCTTCTCTTTTACGAGCGCCCTTAATAAACTTATGACCCTCGCTCGCTTTTATCGCCGACTTCACGTTAATGTGGATATCCTGAGACAGGGAAGTGGGGCGTAAAATTTCCGCAATCGCCATCGTTCCAATATTGAATTATATACAAAGAAAAAACACGCATATATATATATATATATATATATATATATATATAACTGATAATATAAAAATTAAAACATATATATATATATAACTGATAATATAAAATTATGAACAATTTAGTTATAACAAGTTAATAAGAAAGGCTCATATGATTTGTTTGAAAATGATAATTTTAACAAAAAATTATATTTATTTAAAAATCAATATAAAAGACAATTAGAAGAAAAACTATTTTATTGAAAATATACATTTAACAGCTCTTATTATTTATCATGATCTATTGCAGTTCTGGACATTTAAGTAAACGTTATATTCTAATATCATATTATAAAGATCGATTCTCTTGCAATGTAGCGCACGGTACTACATTATAACGTTATCTTCTATATCCTTAGAATAGTATGATCTCCGTCGATTGCTAATGTATAGGTGTTTTCGAGCGTAACTACTGTACTCACCGATAACAGGTCATTAATTATCACATCGGAAAACAGATAATCGCATAGGAGAACATTATCTGCGATATTGCGCATCGATTTTATCGCTTTTTCTTGCACTATTGGAAATATAGTTACTTTGTTTACGTAATTATACCTTTCTATATTAATTTAAATCAAATTCGATCGTAGAATTAAGTTTACATCAAATTCATAATAATTTTTATATCAATTTGGTCATTTTTATTACGTTAATACATAATTTACTACACAATATAGATTTCTTATAAAACTGATTTCTTTGCACTTATCGAACAGAATCAGTAATCTCAATTGCTTTATCTGGCACAATCGTTATGTCCGACCTATTTCTTTTATTTTAAACTCGCTTTTATAGAAAACAAGTAGGCGGTTTTGTGGAACCAGGATAAGCTTCCTAACTATCGAATGCAAACGTGATATGCGTTGCTAGCACGAAAATACTTGAAAAAGTCGTAAAACGATATATTTAACGTGCATGGAGAAAATACGAGACTTAGCCTCTAGAAAATATACAGGCACAATCAGTATACTGGTACACGAGCGCAAAATCAATTTTCTTTAAAAACGAGCGATGATACTCGACATTATGTTAACATTTTATCGAAACTTTACCGAAACGATAATAAAAGCGTCGATAAGATCAAGTTCTCTCGAAAGTAAAGAAGAAAGATCTCCCTACGTAATTATAATTAAAATATTGTGGTTACTTGAATATACAATTTATTAATGATTATGCAAAGGTTGAATAAAACAGAAATTGAGAAGATATAGCGCTCGCGTACATTAACAGTTTAGCTCTGCATTTGACACACAGCCTGTGTAACAAAGACTTGTAACTTTGATGCAACGTGGTTTCGTAACGATAGTTATTTCTGAAATGCAAACTATAACTTTGTCCAATCCTTGTGACAAACGTATAAAAGGACAATAATTATGGAAAATACATCGTCGCAAAACATAAATTAAATTGACGATTATGATATTTTAGTTAACTGCAGTTAATTGTATATTTTATTATGATAAAAAAGCTTTTTATGATAATATATATATTTATATGTAATGCATAATTATTTGTAGCATTATTATATGTATCAAATTTTTATTATAACAAAAAACTTTTGGTTTTAACAGATTTTTGAAAAGAATAGAATCTTTAATACATTGTTTTTTTAATTTAATTGATATATAAAATTTCTATAATCTTTTATAATAAATATAATAATATAATAGTCAGATAAGAAAGAAAACAAACAAAAGAAAATTTTTCTAATTTATTATAGAATGTAATTTCTTATTATCTACTTACTACAGTTTTTATTACTAATGTATTATTTGACAATTATTCAGTATCTTATTAATTATTACTTGACGAATCTAAGTAATGTGCTAAGAACAAAGAATATATTGAAAAAATAGTTTTCAATTTTTGTTACTTAAAGCAAGTTTTGTTATTATAGAAGATTTTGAGATCCATCTCTCTCTCTCTCTCTCTCTCTCTCTCTCTCTCTCTCTTTCTCTCTCTCTCTCTCTCTCTCTCAAGTAAAATCATAAAAACATTCTACGAAATTACATGGAAGCACTTTGATAAATTCAACATTAATGAAAGAAAGCGCTGATAAATTATGAAAGTATTTCGATCGTTTATACAAGATAGATACATACACAAACGTATACATACAATGGTTAAACTAACTCGTTAAATTTGTTGTAAGTTCACATATAAGCTGCTTATTCATCCATGTGCGCGTAACTTTACGAGCCAGCGCCAAGTGTATTGTTGCAGCCGACAACCTGTCGTGTAGCAATCTCCTTCACCGTCGATAATATTCAATTAGGAGGCAGCAGTCACATGCTTTTCCGTACGACTGTCTTTATCAATACTCCACTCCGACGTTTCGAAGCAATTTCATCTCCCGATATAACAGATGAAACCGGTACTAATTAATGCGCTTGCATTTAATCACGACGTGAATAATATTATGCAATTTCTGCGATAAGGAATACGAGCATATATTTCTAAATCGGCGAGACACTGTAATTTTGTGACATTGCACAAAAGAGAGTATTGTGTTTCGAGCTATTCATTATTTTCCTGTATTATCGAGAATCATCTGGTTCCGTGACAAAAGTCCATTCGTTCAACGTTTATTCGAAAGTTATGTTTATGAGCAAAATGTCTTTCCCCTTTCCTCTCTCCCCTTTTTTCTTCCCTTAATTTTCTATCGATTTTTGTGTGAGTCAGTATCCAGAGCACGAAAGGATTTAATAGAGAAAAAGAGAAAAATAGCATCCTCGTTCTTTGCTCTTAGAAATGCACCGGTAACTTCCGAGAATCGCTGTGAAAAGTCCGTTGATTTCTATGAATCGATATTACCTTGAACACAAAATTCCATCGATCGCCACGACGCGACAGATGGATTTCCATTTAGTAAATCGATTGCGTATCTCTCGTAAATTCTCACTTTCAGTTAAGTGACATTCGCACGGACTTTACATTTGTCAGGCTTCGCGATTGTGTTAGTCGGCTTACAATTTGTTCAACGTTGAGTGATCATTTGGGTATTAGTGATTCTCATGCATCAGTCAGTCTTTCTCCTTGAACGTATTACGTATTTCTTTGCTGAATATTTAATCTTTCTTTATGTACATAGAGAGAATATAATATATAAAATGTTAAAATATTTTTTAACATTTAAGTTGAAGTATATAAATGACATTATTTTATTAAATGAGCAAATTATTTGGATTATTTGGACCTAAAGTGACAATTTTTGAACGATACAATCTATACGATTACAATGAAGTTCTAATTTATAGAAAAGAAAAACTTCGAGCCTTCTTCCAATTACCGCAAATTAAAGCAAAGGTTCACTTGCATTTTACATTTTAAACAGGACTTTAGAATTTAGTGTGATTTTCATAACTGCAGGGTTACTTAAGAGTTTTATATAATAAATTAATATTAAATTATATTAAATAAAGATACGGATCTATTGAAATCAATTTTTTAATTTAATTATCAAGGTTTAGTTTGCTGAAATAGCTCATTGGAATCGATCGCTCTGTTAGGAATATTTTATGACTTTCAATTTATATGATGTTTAATTGATCAATAAATGAATTTTAATTAAATTTATATATCGTTAAACCATATCAAAGAGTTTTTTTAGTAAATAATTACACACTGTTTATTGTGTTGACTCGCAATACTCTTTTATTTTTAATTTTTTATTGTTAAATTGATATTAAATAAAAAAACATAATCGGATATACTAAGCATTATCTCATTAACACAAGATAAATGAATGATTATCAGTTTTATGTAATAACGAATAATTAATGTGGACGAACAGCTAAAGTTGTATCGAATTAACGCTGTAGCACAAATTAAAGTTTGCAACTGACAAGATAAACATTTAAAATATAAAGAGATCTTTGTGAATACAGACATCGGCGAAAGTACAAGAGAAAGATAGGAACCGTGCCAATTTTCAAGAAAGATCTCCGAAGACTTCAGATATCTTTGTGCTTTCCGTCTGCTTTCCTGCTGTTTGACTCAATATTACAGTAAAAGTTTCTACTATCATAATATTGATTCAAATGGCAGGAATGCAGCCTAATCTTCCGGCCTACTTGACGTTATAAAATATTGAAGATTGAGAGCATACCACCGGAAAAAACGAAAATTCAAGGACAAACCTTCCTTTGCCCGCTATTCCAAAAACCTGCTTATATTTCTTCTTTTTTTTACATTAAGCATTGCAAAGAAACTTGCAGAATTCGATACACAGCCAGCACGTGGAAAAGTGAGTTACTGTTGTAACGTAAGTCACACGAGAATTGATGAAAAATGTAAACGAATCGACAAGATGCAGGTGAAAAGTTTTCGACGTATCTTTTCTTTAATCCGATGAGATACTTGATAAATTGACTCAAGTTTCCTTTGAGTGCAGTTCTCGAAGGGAAGAAGTTACGAGACTAGCGCAGATGGTACGACCTTTCCGTGGCAACTCTGACGTCAATCAAGTATCTTAAATTCGAAACAAAGCTTTAATTGTTTCTCTATATTCGAACAACAAATAATTTTGCATTAATATAAAATAATTTTAACATTGAAATATTTTTAAAACCTATTTTTAAACTCTCGGTTTCCATAAATATATTATATAGAAAATTATTTCTATTATTTAGAAATCGAAAAATCTCGAGTTATTTCTTGTATTGGAAACGTTATGCTTGTAGGACAAAGATGCAACTTTGTTGCGAAAAAATCGCATCATCTAATTAGAAAGATACGAGAAAAGTTGTTCGCGTGCTTCACCCCGCGAGACTATTAAATAATTCGCCAGATAACAGCATGCTACAACCGCACGAAGGCTTTCGCTTATTAATTTCTCTTCCCGCGAGGATGATAATTCATGTTGCGTGGTAGCATTATAGATAATCTTATCTCAAGTCAGGAATAAAAATCAAACGGCTAATGAGTAAAGTTGGCAATTGGCCGAGTGATAATCAACCTAATGTTATGTGTTGATGAGTTGCAAACTATAATATTCAATGTTCTCTACTGATCAGCAACTGTTGTCAGCATTATACAATCGAATATGCCTATACATATGCTCTTTAATAAGATAATCTAGATCGCTATATGGAATATAAATCAAATAAACAAAGAAAGAGCCAGATTTTTTATTCCTAATAATAAATAATATTTTTATATATATATATATATACAAATTCTAAATAATCTTTCAGCTATATATAAACTATGCCGCTTACTATCGAATTTGAAACGCAATCAGATATAGACTGAAATAATATTCTCTCTTTCTCTCTCTCTCTCTCTACAATTAAATTGATTATCAATTTGATAATGATGTTACTAACATCTTAAAAACTTAATTAAAATCTACAGAATTCGTATTTATTGTATATACACTGAGAAAAAAAGTTGTTAACTTAATGCGTTTAGTTTGTTGATTATTTAGTTCAAATATTTATATATTTAGATTAATAAAATCTTGTAATTTAAAACATGTTATTTAGTTGAATTAACAAATATTTATTTGACAACGCCCGTGACTGCATTGCTACATTTAGTTGAATCAACTAATATTTTTTTTAACAACTTTTTTCTTAGTCTATATATATAAATACAAATAAATGCTATTTATATGTATGATATTTATATATCATAATATTATATATATTATATATATAAATACGACCGATATTTATTATTAATAACTATGTTATATAATACCAGTTACACTATGTTATAATACCAGAAAAATTAATATTATTATTAATAATATTATTGCGTGGAAAACATTTTATATTTAATATAATTTTATTGTAAAGTTGCATATTTCGAACGTGTGAATGACGTTTAGAACAGCGATAATTATTGGACAAATTATGGTTTGCATCGACATCAAACGGGCTGAAAGTATTAACAAATGGAACGTATCAATAGTAGTTTATAACGATCATAGTAATTACAAACTGTGCTATTAATTAATATTTGCATGACGTGCATATTTCACAAACAAAGAACCTCATAGATATCTTATATACAGCGTGCAAGTTGTTAATTTGCATAATTACTCTATAATCATTTCTCCCTGTAAATCGTTATCATTAGAACTGACAGAGCGTTGTCAATTTCTAAAGGTGGCTCAGAGTTACATAGGATTTAATAATCTCAGATTTAATAATAGATATACGCCGCATAATTGTAATCCTCTTTAAATATTTGAGTACTAATCCTCCAAAAGTTGTCGGAGAGCCACGGCGCGCGACAATTCTGTCATAATTTCTGCGGCTACAAGCCACGCCGCGCCGCGCCGTCTCGAAATTCAAATCGAGCACCGCAAGCGCCTCTGATAATTAGAAAGTTCATTACCCCGACAACAGAGTGACAATGGCAGAAACCCGTATCTCCACTGTTGCAGCTCGACGAGTCTATGAGGTCTCTCAGCTTTACCGCTTTAGACTCGCGTCTATCTATATTGGTATCATCGGCAGGTATCCGCCATTGATGGCAAAGCCCACACGCACTATAGAAAAGCATCCTACGTTCTACGACAGAGACTCACTCGCAGATAACAGTATCAATTGTAACTTAAAATACAAAGCGTACACAATAAGGAAGGAGATTGCAAATACCTCATCCGTGAAAAATGTTTTTTTTTTCTTGAAACGTAGCATTCTTGTTTTTTCGTGTCAATTCTTATCATTTTGTCGCGTTACACGGACAAACGGGCGGAACGCGATTGTTTTAGATTTAACGTTAGGACAAACAGGATTACAGGATTATCACAGGGTTTCAGATTACAGTAATGCCGCCCGATTCGATTACGCATTATGAGATTTCGCGAAGCGGTATGTCAAAATCACACAATATATTCTAGACACAGAACATGTCCATAATATCGTTATCAGTTAACGCGATTTTCACGTAACATCTTCGTCGTATAAGATACTATAAGCTATATTAGGTTCATTATTTAATGAAATTACAACAGAGTAAAACTCTCTTTTTCTCAAAATATATAATCGACTCATGTGTATTTCTCCATAATTACATACAAATTACATACAAATATAAACACGAGATGCTTGCTCACAAAAATTTCATTTTATTTGACAAGGCAAGCGCGATAAAAGTTCAGTAGATAAAATCGATTTAAATTTGATTAGAATTTGATTAGAAGAATACATTCTCCAAAATATCTTTTTCAAATTTTATACGTTTACGCGTCATATAATTCATTTCGTATATTACAATAGTTAACATATCGCACTGTCAGTGGCAGCAAACTTATTCCGTAAAACGTTTATAAGCGACATGCGACGACCGCGACTGGCACAATGTCGTCCCGAGTAATATCATTATTTTGCTGCGCCGTGGAAGTTATTACGGGACACGATTCACTATTGCACGTCGAACATTCTTCCTCGGATTTATGTCGTCATCATCGTTTCGCTGGAAATTCCGTCGGAAAAGTTGACGCCGTATACCTGGGAGAGAAAGATAATAATTGGAAAATAGTATGACATTTTGATGAACCTGACGAACATCTCACACACACACACACGCGCACACACACACACACACACACACACACACACACACACACACACACACAATCCAACCTCGTCATTATCTTATTCGTTTCACTACATACATTATAGATACCATTTTAATATGCAGTTCATGAAATAATATCTGTGGAAATGACGTGCGAGTTCACCGGGACGAGAAAAGATATTTAACTTTCTATTTTTCCTTCTGCGAAAGAGGTGACCCACAAATAATGTTGCTAATAACGGACGCCTACGATAAAGCGTACAATTTAAATATCGGGAGTAACCTGAAATTAGCTCTTTAATCTTTCAGCAGTTTATGAACTGGAGGAATAACACTCAACGCGTCGATTCTACATTTAGATATGAATGGAAAGTCTAATTGCAACGCGTTTTGCGAAATAATCAAGCCACTTTATTCATGAATAAGTAAATTGAGGTAGCGCAATGTGTTACTATTTGGCCTAAGTACAACCGCTTGATGCTTAAATATTGCGGTAGCATTGTTACCGTGCGAACCGAAAATGTTAATTACATTCTAACCACAATACTGTCCGTGGTTTAACTAAGCATGAGTTTTAATCTCAAGCAATCTTCTGTGTTCAATTCGCACATGGTAAAGGAAGATATTAAATTTTGGCCGTTTTTCGGCTAACACAAGAAGTTTCAAGATATACAAATTATATTAAAGAACTACTTAAACGAAATCAAGTAGTCCGTTTATCTTGGGGAAACATCAAGAACACGAGAGAAATCGTAATTAAAGACATACATTATAATAAATACATTATCACATTTATTATTAATAAAAAGTTAAGTAAGACATTAAGAAAGCAATATCGGGAAAGCAATAAGGACTGTATTGTTATTTAAATTTATAATTTGAATAAAATAACCGTTTTCAAATTCTGTCTTTAAATAGCGAATACGCTTATGAAGTTATAGTACAGTGTTTAAGTACTAATAGTACAGTTTTTATTGCTTAATTTCCGAGAAATCTTACTCAATAAATTTTGGATTTATTGTTTTTAACATATAACGATTTCTTTTTTGTTGAAAATGTTTTTTCGTGATAAATCTTGGAATTTCTTCATGTTAGTTGAAAAACAATCAAAACTTAACATTCTTTATATTCTAAAGAAGTTTGGAGTCGTAACATTGACAAGTCTAATTAGAAGCAGACATAATTACTTTTGATCATATATACATCGCGAATTATAGGCGCACGAAATGTCCTATTTAATTGTCCCATTAAAATTATACTTTTGAAGTATCGGGTTTTTTGAAACCCGAATCATTTGAACAAATTTTGTACTCTGCAGAAATTCTATTAGCTGAGGTATCACAAGTCTGAATTAGGTAGAGATAAAGATGCACTAGTTTGTAAAATGGCGAACGGTTAACTTAAAACGTTAATCATAAAGTGGAAGTTATATTCTGTTGGTTTTTATGAAAACAAAGTGTGGCAGAAAAACATTTCCACGTTATGCAGTTGTACTGTGTGTTATTTGAAGATTTGTGTCGAAAAGAAATCAAATTAAATTAAAAGCGTTATGAGTCATCAAATAACAATTATATTAAATATCATTTATTGGAGATATTTTTTTGGAGGATTTATTCGTTAATTTTATTCCAATTCTATACTAATTTTGTTAAAAATAAATGTATTATAAAGCAAATGATGTGACACTTCACGTATTCTGCATTTCATATTACTGGTGCAGCTTCATTTACGACCCAATTTCGATAATCGAACACGTGATGTCACACTTTACAGAATTTCCACGAAATACAGAATTTGCTCATACAGTAAAAAAAAAAAACCAAAAAAACATACATACTTCACAAGTATTATACTTTTAATAAGATATATAAATATAAATAATATGACATGTGTGCCGTGTATATTAATCGATACGAGAATGGATTGTAACAAAAAAATTATACAACAATCGAAAGCTATCAAAAATGTGAAAAACAATGCAAAGAATAATGCAAAAATTATTCAAAATTTTTTCACGAATTTCTTTGTTTTTCACATTCTCTTCCCATCAAAGGTACTGGAACTCGTATAAAACAATGTACGTAACACGAATTTTCCTCACTATGGGAAAGGTCGTAGGTAAACTCCTGCATGGATATTCCTAAAAAAAAAAAATTTCTGTTCCTATCTATGTCAAACAATTACCTCGAACCAGCCCTACAGAATAATAGTTATCTCGTAACACGCCTCGAGCGATACACAAACGCGCGTTGGCAATCGTGAGACTTTCCACTGAATGCTGAAATGGCGTTGTGTGTTCCAGCAGCATCCGAACGCGATCAACAATAGCGAAACGAGCGTGGGCGGTACGTCGGGTGCGTGCGGAAGCATCCCGGCGCCCGGGGAGGCTGGATGCAGTAGCAGAGTTGGCAGCAGCAGCGGCGTCGGCGGCAGCGGCGGTGGCACAGGTTCCGGACAAGGCTGCGAACAGGCCCACGGAGGCCCGTCCTCTCATTCGCGGGAGAGCCACGCAAAGTTTCGACACGGCCTGCTGCAGCTTATGATCCACACGATCGATCCGCTCCACGACGGTCAGTCCCGCGCCGGTATACCAACTCCACACTCTATCACTCTCGCTTGCAGCTTATGCTTTTCTGTTAGCACGACAGTTATTCATTTCTTTAATGCCTGTTCTATGTTCATTCTATTATGTCGCTCGCGCTCGTTCTGCATCTCTCATGCGTGCACACCGCGTGCGCTTATCGCTCTGTTCGCCATGATATCGAATATTCACGTTTCATCGCGTCGATATCATGTTCAGTCGAAAGGTATGATGGTAAAATTGGGTTTTACAATATCCATTATGGAATGTCGCAATTTCGCTGTAATTCTACAAAAGTCTCACCTGCTCAATTAAATTGTTATGATGAATGTCGCTTTTGATAACACTTTCAAGATAGATTCATGTATTTTTCATGCTTCGGTATTTCGAAAAATGTGGATTCGTTACATCGGGGAAGATACACATATGCATTTCTTTTGTTTATTTTTTAATAATAGTGCTTTATTTTCAAATACTTATTCAGAGTTATAAGATATCAGATTCTTACTTGCTAAAATAAATGAACGACGTTAAAATAAATGGAGCCATTATTTAAAAAATCAAAATAAATTGAAGTAATTGTAACGCGAACGCGTAGGAACGGCGAGAATTCCCACGAAATTTCAAAAAGAATATTAATAAATGCTTGATCGAAGCCAATTAAGAATCTTTCACAACGGAGCGATGGCGAAACGCAACCCTACCAAATTTTTTTTTCTAGTAACACAATTTTGTTATGACTTAATGAGATTTTTGATCATTATTACTATAACCGTTAATTAGCATAGATAACAGCCACTGTTGTCTGTGATGTAATTACGCTACAGCATGAAATTTCAAACGCAATCAATCTATTAGCATGCAAAATCGCGATATCTTGGAAAATACAGTTGCATAATTGTGATGCTGTTCGATAACATTTTATTTGTTGCATGTTTGTACAATTGATAGTCGCGACGCTTTTGTGTAATGCCGCAGGCAAGCTGAACCGACGGGCTTTCGGAAGCCCGTTCCGACGATGTATCTCTGAGACAGTCACAGAATTTCCGACAGCTCGACAGATAAAGTGTTTTTAAATGTAAAACTATGTGAGCGTTTAATAAAAAACCCCGTGGCTTTACGTAGTAGTATAAGTACGTGCTCAAGGCTTTAATCTCTTCGGAAATTCTACTGCGAATAAAATTTCACTCTCGTAACTGAAACGCCGTAAAATTCAAATGACAAAAGACTCCGCAGTTAACTTGAATCGGCTAATAAATTTGCAACTTTTAATATGATAAACAGATAATAATTTTCATAAGCTTAGTAAATTAGTCTAAAATGAATGCTAATATTTTCAATTTATCATTGAAATGTGCAGTTTGTATTCTATATCATTATTATAGAAAAGAAATTTCTCTGTGTCGAATGAGTGTTTATTTATAATTTTTATAATTTTTGCACAGAATGTTCATATTAATGCAGAAATCGTTTCTTTCTCCAAAGAAATTTATTTACTTATTTTATCATATGAAAGACAATAATGAAACTGGCTAGATATCCAAACAGAAAGAATCACGCGGAAGCGCATTACTTGGGGAGCTTCTTTGCAGATTCGTTCTAGCCGCATAATTGTCATATCGAAACTTATTGATAGGTAGAGCATCGTTCGTTCATTGATGTCACAACGACATCTGAAATGTGTGTAAAATACGGACGGTGCCCACATTTCAGAAGATGCATGTTAATTTGACAACAACAGTTTCATGAATGACAAACGTAGCTATAATATATAGATAGCATAATCTTGCTATATTGAAAGCTTGTTTGTCAGAGATCTACAGCATGTATGTCATATCGATCGCGGTAAAGAGCTCTTAACGCACGCCGCATGTTACATTTATTTTGTATGTCTCTCGATTTTTTTTTCCATATATTTACAGAGTTCAAGAGGACACAACTATCAATTAACGAATAATATGGAGTTATCCTCTTCCATAAATATATGACGCTTTAGCGACGTTGCATCTATGCGCGCTATGCAAGCCCGATAAAAACTCTCCCGTGCAGGAATTTTGTATTGAACGCCCTTAAAGCTTGATTGGTTTAAATTTCCACTGTGTTCGGGATGCGTCCAAAAATAGTTATTGATGACGAACGTGATCGCTGAGTCGTGCCTCAGGCTATAGCCGTCCGTTAATAAATAATTTGGTAGAGATTGGAAGCGCGTAGGAAGTCAATGCCATGATACTTTCCGTCCTAAATTATTAGCGTTATCGTCTGTTAACTGTTCGCAAACGTTTAGCACACACATTACGCTCAATTATATCCTTCACGATATTAAATCGAATATTCTCGTGATTGGCATTTAAACGTCTCGTTAGTTCATGTCAGCGTTAAATCAGACTTTGATTTATCTTCTGCACTAAAAGGCCTATTAAATAGATTCGCGCAATATTTGCCAATTAGAAAATACATTTATGAAAATGCTCTCTCTCTCTCTCTCTCTCTTTCTCTCTCTCTCTCCCTCCCTCCCTCTCCTCCCCCCCCCTCTCTCTAATAAATATTCTCATATATCTAATCCTTTTCACATCTGTGGCCGAATATTTCATAATGCAAATGTTTCACATCAAATAAGCTTTTATAAATATACGATACTTACGAATGCAAAGTGTTTATCATCATATAAACGATATTTTAACTAAAGTCCCGAACACAGACGTCTTGCATACGCATAATACATAATATATAAAGCATAAGAAAATCAACCAATCAGAATCTTTTATTTTATGGAAAGAAAGGAAGAACTTTAAATTGACTCATTTTTTTATACATTTTGCGTAGGCAAGACTGAGGGTAATCTTAACCTTTTAACCGGAAGAATAGCCGAACAAATTTTGCTGTAATAGTATAATTAAACAATAAAAACTTATTTAGAGTTAATTGTAACGTAAATTTTAATTAATTGCCACGTTGAGTCTTTCAATTAAAAGCACAAATTACAACAATTGGACTACATAATTAATTAATAAGAATTCCGTCTGACATGTCTGAAATGAAGCTTGACTTTACTTATTTGCAATTATCATTAGATATGTGATCGGTCATCTTGAACAAGCAGATTCTGCAGAAGCGACATTCTTGCACCTGGATTCTCGAATCCCTAAATTGACGATTTCCACGTTGAACAATCACATCCAACATTTCCGATTATTATGTCAAATCGCGACTAAACAAACGGACATGACAGAACAAAATAAAATCTCATTTTATTCAGGGAACGTCAGATGTGGGAAAGGATAACAAGGTACGCACTCAATCGCGATATATCAGCTCGATCAGAACGTCGGAGGATTAAGTGCGCGCGATACGACGCATGAAAGCACCGCTTGGTTCCAGTCGGGGGTCGAAGAATAAATGCGAGTTCCGTGATATTTCTCCCTTGTTCGCGGTTATCCGTGTACATTTATAGATCGAAGTGTGCGCGGGCGCGCGAGAGACGGCGAACATTATTTTACCGTAGTCCCACGGTGCTGCACATACGGTATTAACAAAAGTATTGGAGAAAACGTGATAACGTTTCCCCTTTCTAAACGAGTCGGATTACCGGATTGGTTGTTGCGACGCAACGGTTTTCCGTTCATCCTACTGAAAATGCCATTGTTACGCGCATCATTACTGTGAGTCTTAATTCGGTGTCCTGGACAGAATCTTGCACATCAATCTTGCACTGATAAACAAATAATAAATAAAATAGAACGCTCAGTGCGTGAACAATTGCGTGAGAGAGACGAGGAAAATCTCTGCAAAATGTTGCTTAAAGCCGACGTGTGATATATCATTTAAATTTGTTTTATAATTCTGATTGCTGTTAATCCCGATGCAAACAGTTAATTATTATACACATTTATTTAATACATTTCTCATTTTCCGAGTATTTTCGGCCAAAGGTGAATGAAATTTTTGGGAAAATACGAGCTTGCTGTTGACAACAAATGCCTCTCTTTGTTGGGCCCGTGTATGTACCATTAATATGGATCGACTCAAAAATAAGGACAGCTCGTATATATCAGCGCTTAGTAGACAAAACGCGGGCAGTGACGGGTTGCAGTCTGCGCGAAAGAGGGCTGTCTAATTGATGATTCTTTTCAGTGGCGCGTGACCTGACCCATTTGTGCGACCGTCTTCGGCTTACACAGTACGTATACATACAGTACGAAATCAATCCTATACGAGGTTGCCGGGTTCTGAGGTTAGCTCGTGGATTAAGATCTCTATCAGCACCGCGCGAGAGCCTCTCTCTATACTTAATTTAGAGCGGTTAACAAACGCCGCAAGAATTTGTTTGAGAGCCGTTAGAAAGGGTTAGATATGCGGTCGTTTCTAAGGATAAACTGTGCGATTATCCGATTCGATCGGTCCGATAATTCCAAGCGCCGAAAATGGTTCCAGAGAAGAAAAGATTTTCGGTACGATGACACGTTTAGCAAAGGTTGTTCTCCCGCGAATTTCAGCGAAAGTAACAATAACTATTAATTATGAGAAGCAATTGTCATTGAGAAGAGATTGTCATTGAGAATAACACTAATTTAATTATAGTTAATTACAATTAAATATTGTTTTGGATTAGGTAAGGTGTGTTTCTTATAGATTTTTTTGGATACTGAAAACGATATTCCAAACCAAATTTTAGCATTTTAAATTTCCGAAATAATTAAGTTTTAAAATGGCTTTTGTAATATTTGAATTTTTTTGTGAATAGAGATTAACATTAAATTCTGAAGCCATAAACGTTATTGTTCCCTTTAAAATGATATTTTTTATTTTAATATCTTTTTTTAGTCATGTTATGAAAAATTTTAATGTAGAGTTTTACTAAGATAACAAGTTTTTCGCTTATGACTTCAGAATTTCAATATAATCTTTTTTTACAAAAAGACTTCAAACATTACAAAAAGTCATTTTTAACATCACTAAATCCTCAATTATTTCGGAAAATGCTAATGAAATTTAGCTCGCAACATTACAACGTTCAAAAGTCCATAAGAAACATCTTGCTAAAGTAACAAAAAAACTTTTTTATAAACTGATGTGATGTAACGCAGTTTGTCGCAATTATGAATATGATCACGGAATTTCGTATCACAATTCATCCGACATAGCAATAAATATTAGCAATACTTGATTTTACAAGATATTGGAAAGAATAAGCGATGACTAATCGATTTATTGCAGAAGACACAATTACACACCGATATTATATATCAAGCAATCAAGCAATTCCGCCGATAAGTTATGGATTTCGATAAGTCACTCGATATATTTCACTTTTCTCTGCAATAATTGCATTTCGTGCTTATTACGTGTATACCATTGTCATTGCATTTTCATCAAATAAAACCCTCTTATCTAAAAGTTAATTTTAAACATACCACTCTTAATTCTTACAAATTACAGAAGATTAAAATTATTCACGTCGACCTTACCTTTTTTAAAAAGAAATGTGTGGTAATTTTTAGAGTTATTTTGAAATCATATATTATTGAAGCAATGTGCCACGTTTACTGTACATTCCAACCCTTTTTTTCGCGAATCGTTTTCGTTTTAACTCGTAATGCTTGCACTAGTTTGCAGGACGTTTTTACCATGAGGTGAAAAAAAAAATACGGGAACGACGTTGACGTGAGAACGTCCAGATTATATCGCGCGAAGCGCTGCGGCCATTCGGCTTGGCAGCATGTTAATTCTCATCATCGATCTCCCTCGAACTGCCGAGAATGTCCGAAAACGAAATGAAAGTCCGTATATTTGCTCGTTTCTCTCTATGATAACATTGACCTTTTTATGCTATTTTATAAAGGAAATTCTGCACGGAAATATGATCTTAACGAGCGTAATTAAGGAATAAAAAGTTTACGACAGTCTTTCTACGAATTTACAAAGCTTAATAGCTAGACACTAGTTTATTTAAAGTTTAAGGAATCTTAGTTGTGATTTTCTTTATTTCTACTTTTTTTTCTTTATAAAATCGCTATAATACGTAGCGAAGTGAATTACTTTGATAACATCAATTTGATTTTTTTCTATCAGCTTTTGTACTATTCATTTCGCGCCTCCTTTACCACAATTGAAATACCTCGTCCAGGACGTTACGGTTGACTCGTATCACTCGAAAATACGGCACGTAATATCCCAAGTGATGCCTGTTCGATTTCCCGTTCGAGTGATACACTCGAACGTGTACGTGTCACTTCAATCCACGCGGCCATCTAATCCCGCGATATAGGCCACTCACTCAAACTTTAGAATTACCAATAGAATTGTAAAGCTACCGATACGTACAGATAGATAGTGTAGCGATTTATTACATGGAATTGTAATTGGTACTACTTCAACTGCGTAAAATCTTGTATAGTAGACAACATCGTCCTTTTAAAACAGCGAGATGGTTCCTGTATTCGTTTGATTCGATATATTCTTAAAATATAAATTTTTTCGTCCGCGGAGAGATAGAAAATACGCTCCTCGAGCTGCGTCTCAATTCCTAAAAATTGCTCAATGTTCGATAAAATACGGGAAAGGTTATCATAAGATACTCGGTCACATCCGCGAATCCACGCGGAAATAGCGCGGTACAATCTCGCACGACACAAACCCAACTCCATACATAGCGTTCTTTTCTTTCCACCTACATCCGTCGCGAGGCGTTCGTAACGGAAGCACGTCATTAATCTGGATAGCGTGGGAAACATTCAATACGATTTCAAAAGCTCACGTATTCCTTCCCGTCCTCGCGAGGAAACAGTGAATCTCCATGCTTCTTCGCCGCATATAAGACCTACTTGGAATAGATCCGCGTGTAATGTTTAATTTCGCTAGCATCTTCCGCAGCATCCAGACTCCAGGTCGCGAAAGAGCGGGAAAAAAGATTGAGATCGAAAAGCGGGATGCGTTTTGCCAGCAGTTGGCGCGATGGTGATGACGATGGCGTCGCTCACTGGTTGACTTCGAATAAATTTGCGGGTCTCGTTTTGAGTATATCCTGAGTGGTGGTGAGTGGCGAGTGTGTATTGGGACCCTGACCTAGAAACCAACGCGTATCGATCGTAACTAGCGAATCCGCACTTGGGGCTTGCCTTCCTTTTCCCTTCCTTTAACTCCAACGCTTTAACGTCATCCAGACACCACTCGAGATAATGCCGACGACTGCGACCACGGACTGCTGTTTCTATAGCGCTCTCGGACCAGCTGTTTGTGCACCGTTGTGCCTTCCTCATCCCTGACAAGTTTTTTTTCTTTCCTTTTAAAACCTTGCTGAAAAAGAATTTGCATATTCTTGTTATTTACAAGAACGATGGTAAGATGTTCCCAATCAAAAGGATATCATGTTTTAGTTGAAATAAAATTAAATTGAGCGAGACAGGTTGCGCCTAATGTACGTGAAAGCGCATTGCACAATTAAAGAAAAAAAACTAAGGTTTCTGATGAATATATTATTGTACAAATCGTACGAAGATATTGAGTTTATCGCTTATTTATTGCTTGTAACACTTACAATTTTATATCATCCTTTTTATCATTAATCAGTGACGCAATGCGGTATTACATTGTTGAAACGTTTTTAGATTAATTAACATACTCTTCTAAAAAAAAGTTGTTCGCCATGATTGATAATGAAGATAAACGAAGAGATAGACGCGATCAAAGTATAATCAACTTCTTTTTCCGGGTACTAGAAATTAATCTAGGGACTTAAACAAGTCTCACCGGAGATTACGAACCCTATCATGAATTAATAGGGATATCTGACCATAAAATTTTGTAGTTGCAGAGATTAATACGAGCTATAAATACGAAAGAGAACAAAAGAAGACGTAGATCTATTCTATTTTTATGATAAAAAAAAATATTACTAGTAATACATTTCTAAAATTTCAAGATGGGTATGCAAACAAGAGAAGGATTCTCACGCTATGATAAAGAATTAAAGTACTATGTTTACATTCTATTTTACGTCGTCATACGAACGATCATAAGAAGAAAGCTGTTCACTTCCACCTGATAGATTTCCTAGTACATAACGTCTCTAGAAATGAAAGTTATACAGAACTTAGTTTATATAGCGCTTGACAATTACATTAGTAGGTCACAGATGTATCAACCTGTTTGTTAAACTTTATTATTCGTTTTGTTACGATTGGTATGATATTATCCGCTTTATTCTGCACTGTATAGTCGTCGAATTATTTATCATCAGATTACATATATATGCAAATAATATTTTGCATAAGCATTATTATACGCACAATCTTCTATGCAACCATTCATATTATCGACTATCTCTCAATGCGATATATAATAATATAATAATTAATTTTATATAATAATTCTAATAATTAATCTTTAAACATCAAAATCGTCCTTTCATAAAGCTGAATTATTAATAGAACATTTTTTTTATTAAAGGAATATAATTTATCAGAAAATTCATATAAGAGCTTAATCGAATAGAGAAGTAAATTCATCTCTTTAATTCATGTGGCATTAATATGAATATTTTATATTCTGATGAAAAATTCATATTATTGGAAGATATAAAATTTATGACTAAAAAAAATCAACAATATATAGGTTTTTTAGATATTTAGTTGATATTTTGCGAAATAACGGGCACGCTTTTTGACCGAAAGTCAGTAGAATTTGCGGTGATTTCTATGTATCTCTGCGGTTTCTGACCAAAGGCGGCGCGCGGATGCGAGCAATCAATCACGTCAGGTTTTGCATTAAAATTACCTAGCATCCACGCCTTAATCGCTTACACGCGAGGTAGTATTCGATACCTGCCGACAACGAAAGGCCCCGGTTAACAGAATCGATCGACCTTAGTCAAAGTGTTTGGCAAAAGAAGCGCGGCATCGATTTTGCTAAGAGTTCTTGTGAGGTGCATCGAAATGATGAGAGAATAAGATTGTAACAGGATGTAAAGGGCAAGGGTCTCAGTGCGATCTTCAAGTGCATGAGAGCAATCGCAATAGTTGATAAAACATTTCGTTAATCACATATTCAATTTTTGTTATATACCAATTTTCATATTTAAAATTCATGCTTTTTATTTTTGATGATTTTTTTTCTTTTAGTACGTATCATTTTATTTTTGATAATTTTTGTCTTCTAATGTTTCTTTGAATGGAAGGCTAGAAAATTTTCTCAGTTATGTAGCCGATATCTGCTCTCAGACTATAAAATGACAGGAGCAAACGATAGAGCAAGTATATACTGAAAGTTGAGTTTAATTTTCTGTATAATTCGCTAAACGGGGCCAGATGACAGCTGAACTCATTATCCCCAGCACTACCGTGACCATTTTGAATTTAAAAGAAGATTATCCCGAGACGAGTTATTGAAATCTGATGGAAACGAGTTATTGAAACCTGTGCTGTCTCAGTAAGGAAGATGCTGTTTCTGATCAACTCGGTCGATGCTTTCAAGAATTTAATGGTCCTTGATTTAAGTGACTTTCTGTGGAGTCTTATAATGACAATCTACGTTATCAAATCTTTTTCAAAGGCGAGAGTGTATTATTATTATTAAGAAAAGTGCGAGGATTATATAAATCATGACAAATCCCGGTTGCTTTCTTCATTAACCGCGTGCGTGCAAATGAGATATAATAAAAATTTTCTATTAAATTAATTTTTCAACAAATTTATACATTTATTTATTCTGTTATAAAATTTGAAATAAAATATAGAAGAAAGTGCTGCAATTTTTAGAACAATTTAGAATTTATTTAAATAAAAAAATATGCTATCAGTTAATGTTAACAACTTCGGAATAATTTTAATTATCCCGCTTAAAATATTCGATTATTCATTGATATCTAATTTCAATCGGATATATAATTAAATTTAAACCCTCTTAAAGCTCTTTTTTTATTCGCTCGAATGACGTTGCGCTCAATTTGGTGACTCAGCAAAATGCGAAATCTGTTAACATAGTAGCTATTATTTCACCACGAGGAACAAGACTCCCTTTGTCAGTTTCCCATAATCTTTAACTATGCACGAATTCCTCGCTGTTGGACAACTATAGAAAAACATTTCCAACGGACATGTCACAACTTTCGTACATTATTCGACACTTTTCTCATTCTCGATAGCTGATGTTTTTAATGGTTTATAAAGCAAGTAGTCCGAGTAAACGCGAATTGATTGAGTTTTGTGGGTTAACAGGCAGTATCCTATCGAGTTCGCTTCTATATCACGTTGACCTACCAACTCTGATTTTCGACATTCCCGATTTTCTTCCATCTTGAAACTACTAATCGACTGTGAATTTAACGGATTGAGACACGACAGTTAACCGACACTCCTCCCCTGCTATTTCTTCTAACCTATTCTTCCTTCCACCCACTTCCTTTTCCCAGCTTTCCATCTTGCAACTTTGGGGTCGATACTACTATCGCAGCTTACTTTCCAGCCCTGGACTCTTTACCTTTCTTTCTCGCCTTGTTCCCACCTTTGGGAATGAAGGCCGCTTATTCGAGCTTTTTCTCTTTGACCTACTGCTGGCATCGACACGCAGATCCGTAATCCCTTAGCACGAAACACGATAAGCAGTGAGTTATTCTTTTAAGATTTACACCACGGACACAGCAGTGATCATGGTTCGGTCAGTCTATTAGATCATATTATATCATGATCGATTTCGAACTAAGCTCAAGTCTTTGATCTCTTAACGGTTTGTTTATATAATAAAAGAATATAATCGCAATATGACGTTGCTCATGCGAAGTGACCTTTCGCTATCGCACTTGTATCTTTTTATAAACTCGCAGAATGTTAAACTGTAAATGATTGAAAAATAATATCATTTTTTAAAACAAAACCTTACGTATTTAAATGAAATAGCTTTGAAAACATAGATGCATCGCGGATATTTTTTATCATTGTCACGTCATTATTTTTTTTTTAATTTTACTAAGCATCGTACGAATGGATCTATGTATGTTATACATCATGGGGGAGGTTTAATTTCTAAAATAAAAAAAACTATGGATATATATTATATATGCAGACAGAGCGTTGCATATAGAGAGCCAAAATAAATAACAAACTGCCGCTGAAAATGACTCTATTCTATTTCGATATATAATAATACCATTTCAGTCTCTTCACGCTTTTTTTTACTCATTTACTTTTGACCTGCTACCGAGCAGCAGCAAAAGTTCATGAGCTGTGCATAACCGACGTATTTGGAGCAGCTCACAAGTAGTTCGCGAAAACAGATTGTTAGTTAGTTACTTCACTTTCTGACGAATGCATTTTGATGATGACTTGCAAAGTTGCTTAAAATATGTTTCGACTGTCAAATGATACAGAAATCTTGAAAAGCTCTGAAATAATTGTATTATAAACTCAGACTCATGATAATGACTGAATAAATAAATATAAATATATAGAATGCATCATCAAAATCCGGACAAATTTCAATTTAAATTTTCCGCTATATTGTGTCTCCGCCAGAAGTTGTTGTTAGCGTCCGAGAAAGCC
>Ga0157363_1000803_pt1 | contig 24847 bp, 30 predicted proteins | sample AttsexASBM1_FD_111477 | JGI IMG/M metagenome (GOLD analysis project Ga0157363, IMG submission 111477) | Fungus gardens microbial communities from leaf cutter ant in Ribeirão Preto, State of São Paulo, Brazil - Atta sexdens ASBM1 | ecosystem: Host-associated > Fungi > Mycelium > Unclassified ... | reverse complement strand
GAATAGTTCTCTTCTGTTTTAGTAATGAATTGATTGATCGCCGCTGCAAGTGGCCGAGAGCAACGAAAATAGACGTTCGAGAGTTGTAGCTTTATGATCAAGCTGATTGGCCCTCTCACCACTCACTATAAAAGAGAGAAACAACTATGTCTGGAATAGAGCTGTCCTTCAATATTATCTTCAGCTTCTCTCGTATAAATGCTCCATCTATTTTATAAATCTATGCTGTGACGCGACGTATCATTTCATAACCGTCAGGCGCGGTTTCATTGAAAAATAGATACGTATACCGAGAAAGTGAGAAAAGCAAAAGAAGTCATATGATTTATTTTATTTTCGTTTGGGATTTCTATTAATCCTACGAGTTATATTTGTATATTTATATATTTGTTTGTGACGCGTGTGGCAGGAAGACTGGAAGCGTTGGAGGAGGTAAAATTGAGAAGAGTCTGCTTACCGTTGAAATCTTGATGGGGACATGATCACGTGACTATTTGGAAGGCTCTGATTTACGGTATATGGCATACGGTTGATATAAACACAACAAATATAACACTCTCTTAAGCAGTAAAAGCTACTAAGGAATCGGCCAATTATAAATGTATGTTATCGTCTTAGAGCATATATACTCGTATTCATAGTCAGGCCTTATATTTAAGGTTTCCTTAAATTTATCTTTAGATACTTTATGAATTATTTCATTGGCTGCTGAGCATCTAAAGATAAATTTAAGAAGCCTTAAGTACAAAGTCTGACTATAAATACAGGCAATAGACATTGAGGAAGCATTGCCTATATCTCCTGTAGCCCAAATCATAGTATAAGTACATACAGTATGGACACTAAGCGTCGGCACCTTTGATGTATAGTAAGTCTCAGATCACATGACTCGCCGCCATGTTGGAAAGGCGCTTATAAATTTGAGTTTTTGTAAAACTACAGAATGAAAATGTCATGAAAATTGTTTATAGCGAGTATATTTTTAAATCAGAATTATATAATAATGTAATATTAACGAACTTATTATATAAAAATAATATTTACATTAATAATAATAATAATAATAATAATAATTAAATAGTAATAAGTAAATTAAAAATAATTAATAATAATTAATAAAAATACCTATCAGTGTAGCACACTCAGCAACACTCAGGCAATGTTTCCTTGGCTGGTGGTAGGCAAACTCATTCAATAATGTGTTTCCGTGTAGCAATTTTATGTAATGGAGTTTTGCTACAATCTCAAAGAGACGGTGTAGAGCTAGGTGTGACAGTAAAAATTTGAAAATAGAAGTTAACCGGCAGTAGAATTAAACACGATAGCATGTAGTGTATACCATGGTATATATACACTTGTATAATGCAGCACTAATGCAACACTTACACGCAACTAGTGTAGTGTGTCACACTCAGTGTATTCCAAGAAATCCCGGTGCGGTAAAGGACTGCGGAATAGAGAATGCGCCATAGAAGCAACCAATGGCCTAGTTTTCACTGAGAGTTTAAACCGGATCAGAATGTAAGAACCAATCAATCAACAGTATTCTCCTGTTACAGTCGAACGATAGGGGAATGCTCGACTGTAGTTGATTGATTCTTACATTCTGATCCGGTTTAAATCCTTGGTGGAAACTAGACCAGTGTTAGGGGCTCCGCACAAAAAAATAGAACAAAAAACAGAGAATAAGGAGCTTCGCACAATAAAAGGAATAGGGAACAGAGAATAGAGAATAAAAATTTTAACCTATCAGAAACTGTGTATTCCACAATACATTTCTGATAGGTTGAAATCCTTATTCTCTGTTCCCTGTTCCTTTTATTGTGCGGAGTCTCTTATTTTGCGTTATTCCGAATAGCACTAATTGGTTGTTTTAATGACGTATTCTCTATTCCGCAACTCTTTTCTGCACTGTGTTACTTCACCCTAAGGAAAATTATTTTGCGGCGCTTCGAAAGACCTGGGAAATGGATGAAAAATACATTTAAAATCTCGTGGAGAGTATGCCAAGATGACTTCAAACAGTAATCAAAGCGAAAGGAAATCATACTAAATATTAAAATGTTAAATATTAAAATATTAAATTTTTTTGTTTTTTCTAATTTAAAATTTTATGAATAAAAAATAAATAATAAATGGTCTTTTTTTGTCTTAGTATTAAGTAAAACATTAAAAAAAAAATTAAATATGAATTAATTTAAATAAGATAAAGAAAAATCTATTATAAACATTAAAAGTTTGTTAATAACAAACTGTCTGAGCTAAATTATTTTAAGTTTTTTTTATTTTTTACAATTTTTTTGAAATAAAACCTTATAATATTACATCTCTTTTTTCAGTCACTGCATATATTACATATATAAAACTATAAATATTACTTCTTTCTGTATTGTATTATCCAATTTATAATAATTAACATATTTTAATTACATTGTTATAGTCTACATAAAGAAATTTGTGTAAACTTCATGTAAACCAAATGCAAATATACCATGTACTTAAACATAATTTCGTTCAACTTTGATAATAACCAGATATTTGCATTCAATAGATATCAGTCAATAGATTGAGGTTAAAGTCTGTGGTTAATTGTGGTTAAAGTCTCGCTATAAATGCTTTGGGCATTTGATGGACCAATCAGAAGAAAGAATTTTACAAATTGACTAATTAAAAACCGCTTTAAAGATATTTGCATCACATTGACCATACTATATCAAATCTATAAATATATAAAATATAATATATCAACAGTCGTTAATGTTCTTCCATTATCCGCACGTCTCTTTAATCGAATCATAAAACAGTTCAGTTGATAAAGACGGAGTCCGTCGAACAAACAGGAAATTCTAAGATCCACTTATCGAATGGTCGGTGAGGCCTTTATTGTACAATCAGCGGAATTGTCGGTCGCTCGCAGCATGGCGTCGGCCAAGACTTGTGTAATCCTGGAACGCGGATGAGAAGCGCGGTACGCGTGTTTTGCGCCTTTTCGAAGGAATATTCGCGCATACAAATGTCTCGCGCATTAATGAAACTCCTCTTATAAGGGCACGAGGAGACAGGTGAGAGTCCGAAAGAGGGGAGGGGGCAAGGAAAGAAAGAGAGAGACATGGTGGCCTAAATGGTGGATACCTTGAGCGAATCTGGGATAGCTGTCGGCTCGACAGGCTTGGAATTCCGTGGGGACGATGCGGACTGCCACGGACTCGCGCATTCCGGATATGGCGGCAAATTTCGGTTGGAATGCAGCGATGCCGGGCGAGGACGAAAGAGAGAGGGGAGACGCGTGAAATGCGTGAATGCGTCCCGTCCAGTCCGTTTGCATGCGTTTGACCGCGATACAGTTGATGATCGATGGCGACGGAGAGAAGACGAAAAATGCGTTGTTCACGGCGCGTTTAAAATCACCACGTCGATGCGTCGTGCACGTCGACCGCGTTTTGAAGCGCAGTGGCGACTTATCATGGCGGCGTGATTTTTTTTAGCTGCCAGTCCGTGTGTGTGTCTCTGTCTCTCTCTCTTTCTCTCTTTCACCATCCTTCCCCCTCCCCCTGTGTGTATACGTGACGTCCCGCTCCTCGAGGAATTCACTCGCAATAGTTAACTAACGCACGAGCCGAGACGTCGGTCTGAACGCGTGTAAGAGGCAAATCCTGCAACTTTGTTCCCAAGACCTGGCCCACCGTACGTCGCGATAAGCTCAACGTGTGCCTCTGATAATAGCGGCGCGACGATACGACGAATAAGGCCCCTGCGTTTAGTTCAAGAACCCTTTTTATGTACATATACGCGCACACGTACGTGAACGTATGTATGCGCACGTATATTTGTTTACAAATTTTGTGCTCTACCAGCGATAACTGTAACGGCCCTCGCATCACAACCTCAACAACATTCGGCGGACGATGTAGCGGTGCTCTGTTGTAGATATATAGCTAAAGGATCATCTTGTACCTTGTAACTTTTTAAGATATACCTCAGGATGAACAAGCGACGTAGAACGTCCTCGGTGGCGAGTCGTGGCACCGAGGACGACGGTGACGATATCCCGCCCGAGCCGACGAAGAGGAGGAAAAAACTGGATCCTGTGAGTGGCCGTGATCTCTCCTAATATTTCTACATAGATTGCGTATGCGTTGAACACACGTTGCTAACAGTCTTTTACCTTGTACAGAGCGATTTGTGCCAACAACTGTATGAAATACTTCGTAATCAAAAGAAGGAAGATGGATCCCTGCTGTGTGACGCATTTATACGTGTGCCGAAACGTAGACAAGAACCAGGATATTATGAGGTTGTTTCCAATCCCATAGATCTGTTGAAAGTACAGCAGAAACTGAAAACTGATGAATATCGCGATATGGACGATCTTGCTGCTGATATTCAGCTTATGGTAAACAATGCCAAAGCTTTCTATATGGTAAGTTTTTAAATTCTATTTATTAATTGTATCAATCTATTTAAACAGATATTAAAGTTTGTCAAAGTGAAAAGATTTCAGCTTGCAGTTTTCAGAATTAGATATATAAATTTACCTTGAAATATTTAAGCTAAGATCTGTTTGAAATATTTTTAAGCTAGATGAAATTTACTTGAAATATTTAAGCTAAGACTAAAAATAGATTTATTTCTCTTAATTGATTTATTCTTGTCAGTGTAATACATTATTATTAATAGTTATTCTTAAAATCTATTTTCTGTAACTGAATTAAGATATATATTGTGAAACTTAAAGTAAAATAGATATGTTTGATACTTCATAAATGCTAGAAATAAAGTTTTAATATAATCTAATGTAGGGATAAAAAGGAGATCTGTAGAATTGAAATCTTGTTATGTATAATACTTTTTATAGCGTACATCTCCTGAGTATAAAGATGCAACTGAACTGTGGGAATTGTGTATAAATACTAAAAACCGTATAATGGAAGAATATGAAGAACCAGAACCTAAAGGAAAACTCATTCTAAAAGTTGGCAGATTGGTAATGTTTGATGATTTAATTGAGTTTTAATTTGTTGCACAGATGCAATGCATAAAAATGTGGTGAGATTGTTCATTTATTAATTCATGTTTAGGCGCGTAAAGTAACGACGCGACAAGATGACGCAGAAGATACTTCAGAAAGTTCAACGAATCTCGATGAGGAAACTATGCAGCTATTCGAGGATTTATTTGCAGCAGTTATGACAGCAACTGATCCCACTGACAATAACAGACCTCTTCATATTATGTTTCAACTCAAACCTTCTAAAAAGGTTTTGTAACCTTGTAACTGTTTTAAATTATCTCTGAATTGGTATACTTGATGCTTATTTGTAACTGCTTTAACATATTTTATCATAGCTTTATCCTGAGTATTATGATGTCATCGAGACACCAATTGATTTGAAGACTATTGCAAGAAAGATTCAAGAAGGTGCATACAGCTCACTTGGCGATATGGAGAAAGATCTAATGCTCATGTGCCGTAACGCCTGTCAATTTAATGAGCCTGGTTCGCAAATTTACAAGGATGCCAAACTTTTGAAGAAGATAATTACTGCAGCCGCGAGAAGGCAAGATAGCGGGTTTGGTAGTGGTATTAAGATTGCTATGACTGCACCATCTACAAGAAGCAAAAGAGGAAGTCGTACCATGGCGCAATCGTTAATAGCACAAACTGCATCATTACGTGATGAAGATGATGAAAGCGATGATGAGGAAGAAGAACCTGCTGAGACTGAAGAAGCTGACAATCCACAGTGGCAATTATTTCAAACTATTCGGACGGCTCCTAATAATCAAGGTATGACTTTCATGATATTATAATATTATATAATATAAATGTATTGTAATTGGTATAATGCCATAACTATGTATTGCACAGGTGTAAGGATGAGCGAATATTTTTGGAAACTTCCATCAAAGAGATTATATCCTGATTACTATAAGACGATTAAGAATCCTATATCTTTATTACAAATACGTACAAAGATAAAGGTATATATTATCATATTATAATAAAATTGATCATTTATATTAATACATTACATTGTTTACTATTAAAAGTTATCCTGAATCACGATTTTCAGAAATGCGAATATGGTACTGTTAGTGAAGTAGCTGGAGATATGAATATCATGTTTGAAAATGCAAAGAAATATAACATGCATACTTCTCGATTGTACAAGGTAATAATTTTGTAATTAATGCACATTTTATTTCAAATTAATTACGACTATGCGTTTAATTACAAACATAATATATAAAATGTTAATTATAAAATATATGATACACATAAGTAGTTTCACAATTTTTCATCGAATTCAAAATTTAGCAATCCAATAAAATTGAGAAATATCACTATGATGTATACAATATGATGTATAATCAAAGTATAATTATTCATGCATTTTTGTTTTATTACAGTGTGCTGTTAAATTGCAAAAAATAATGCAAGAGAAAGTACAAGAACTCTTAGAATTCGATCAGGTAATATATTGTAAATTGAACATGATTTAATCTTACTGGTTTATTACAGTATTATATGTTTGAATCAATATTATTATAAAACTATAAAAAATAAAACAATTTCACAATGAAAAGATATTTTGAGAAATGAAATCATTAATATCAGAGAAAAGATTTTAAAAAATATTAGTAAGAAAATAAATTACATTACATACATTTTTTAGTCAGATTCGAAGACCAGCAGGGTTAATCACTACGCATTTTTTGAAAAGCGAATGTAATAATTAAATATTCGATATCTCTGTAGGACTCTGATTCGGATAGCGAATCCGAAAACAGTTCGCAGCAGCCTAAATTGATTAAACGTGCTTCGAATTTATTGACACGAGGGAAGTACAAAGACAATATACCACTGAAGAAGAGATTGTACGCATTAGTCAAGTGTGTCATAGAATACGTTGTAAGTAATTCCAAAACTCATTATGTTCAATATATTCGGTCGACGTATAGCATGCTGTATTATAGTGCGAGGACGGTCGGCAACCCATGTTAATGTTTATGGAGAAGCCTTCCAAAAAATTATATCCGGATTACTATCAAGTGATAGCAGAACCCATAGACATGCTAGCGATCGAAGCTAATATTAAAGCGGAAAAGTATCAAAATGAAAACGAATTAATACAGGACTTTAAGGTATTTATCATTTAAATTAATCAATACAATAGCTTGCGTCAGATATTTTTTCGAAATTTCTCGTTTTTTAGTTGATGTTTAATAATTGTCGCCAATATAACGAAGAAGGTTCATTGATATATGAGGACGCTAATATATTGGAGAAAGTTTTGATGGATAAGGTAAAGGAATTAGGACCTCTGCCAGATAATCCTAGATCCAAATCTTCCGCATCAACCCCAACTAGAAACGTCGGGTATGTCGTAATTCATATAGGTCCGATTCATGCTCACAATGCTTATAAACATTATTTGCCTTTGATAACAAGGATAAAATGAATTTAAGAGCATTGTGAGCGTGAATCGGAATCATAAAGAAGATAACAGTGCTCATTTGTTTTAGTCTTTTCTCTACCTCTCTCCTTTTCTGCTGTCTATATTCAGGAGACCGAAAAAAATAGTGCCGCTTCATTTGCAAAAATTACGAACTCTGTACGATACTATAAAAGACTATCACGATGCAAAAGGGAGGCAGTTATCTCTAATTTTCATGAAATTACCAAATAAAAATGAATATCCAGATTATTATGAGGTGATAAAGCAGCCTATACACATGGAGAAGATAGCTTCTACTTTAAAGAATAATGGATATGATAATTTGGACGAATTGGTGTCCGATTTTATATTAATGTTTGACAATGCTTGCAAGTATAACGAGCCGGACTCGCAAATATATAAGGTTTGTATAACAAAGGTTTTTTGTTTCGTAAGCGTTAAACAATACAAAACAGGGTTGCCACAGACCTGGAAAACTGAGAAAACCAAAAAAAGTCAGGGAAATTGGTCATGGAAAACCGGGAAAAGTTAGGGGAAAATGTAAAACAGTCTGGAATCTTGAAATTTGTTCACAATTCCCTTAAACTGTTCCTATTCCAAATCATTATTACAATTTTTAAAATAAATTCTGACATTTTTATATTTTTATATTTATAGTCAAATATGTTCAAAATTCGCGCACTTTAAACGATTTTAATGAAATAATTAAAATTTATATTTCAATATTTTTATATGATCTGCTCTTTTTCGTTATAACTGCATTCTTTTTTCCAATACTAATTTATTTTTTATTGAATTTGCTTGAATTTGCACCCAAAATTTTATTATTCTATTAAGCTTCTTTTTGCATTATATTTAATAAAGGTTAACCTTCCTTTAATTCTTGAATTTAAATATTAAAATTTTTACATAATTTATACTGTTCATGAAAAATTTTCCATTTTCATCTGGAAAATCTGTGGAAAAGTCAAAAAATTTTAAAATTCATTTTCTGTGACAACCCTAATAAAAGTATGTATTATACTGATTTACTGAGAGAAGAATCTATATCATCAAGATTTATTAATAATTGATAAGAATATTTTAAAAGATTTTTTGATGCAAGGCTAAGAGTAGCTTGAAATTGTAGTTAAAAGTTGACAATGTATAACTATTTGATGTTTGCATTAAATTTCAGTTATAAGCTCTAATTATTTTTTTAAACGTATTTACGCATTTGAAACATTTTTGGAAAATATTTAAGAATAAGATAGGATTATACTAAAAAAAATTAAAAATAAGGTTTTGTTTATCTTGGAATGGACATAAAAGAATTAAACTTCAATTGTAAGGTCTAATTTCCTTTAAATTTGTACACTGAAAGATATTTAAGGAAAAACTAAATGAAATTTTAAAATAAAACCCTATTATCCATCATTAATGGACACAAAAGATTAGGTCTATTCGCGTTGCTTGTACTTATTTTTTTACTTACTCAGTAACTTCGCTTCTTTCTTTTCAACACACACATTGAAATATATATCTATTTCATTTTAAGTTCAAAAATTTTTGGGGATTTTAAGCAACACAAACAGACCTATTGACTAATACCTTAGCGATGTACAATTCTATTAAAATTAAAATTATAATTTTTGAATTTCCCAGATATTATTAAGAAAATTAAATAACATACTAAGCCTAAGATTTTTTAACAATATCTAATTTGCAAAAAATTGATTTCTAATTTATCTTGCAATATTGATTTTTCTCATAATTTTTTGAGAAAATAAAAATATTAAAAATTTATCAAGTTTCTGAAAACTGTTAAATCAATTTTCTCAAAAACCAATTTAAAAAGCGTGTAGTTTTCAGAAATTTTCGACTAAAATTCCAATATGAAATATAGATTCTCAAATCGAGAGTCAGAATATTGAGAGTCAGAATTTTGATGGATACTTCAATTGAAATTTCGCGGCAAAAGATGGAAAGCCTAATCTGTTTACGGTAGAAGTTTGGAGGTTACGTGAAAGGCTTCCTCCGCCGTTTCTTACTTCAATCCCGTCGTATAAAGCTTTTCATTGAACAATGCTTTAGCTTGTTTCGTGAAACGCGTGGCATTGTATAAATTTAAACAACTAAATATAAATTTGTACATATAAAATTGTACATATAATTTATCCATAATGTGCACAATGTTCATACATATTAACCTTGTTAGCAATTAGCGCATTTTTATCGTGATCTTCCAAGTCTTTTATACGCCGTATGGCGTATTTCCGAATTTTTCATGCGATTGAGTGAATTTGATCGCGTGCGCGCCAATATCCCGAAGATGTTCGCACAAAACGAGCAGAATATATTAAATAGTAACGTGATGCAAAACCCATTAAAAGTGCGGCCGTGTTTCATACGTCTATTAAGAGACAAGGAATTGGATAAGCACATAAAAAGATATAAAAAGACTGAGACAAAAGTAAATAGACCAGAATGATTTTATCTTCGTATTTTTTTTTTTTTAATATCTTTGTGCTATATAAAACCTTTTGTCAAAGGCTGCAAATATAAGTATTGTAGCGAATAACAAGATATAATCATTTTAGGATGCCTTGATACTACAAAGATTAGTGTTGCAAAGTAAATTGCAACTAAGTGAGGATGAGGAAAGTGTACCTGATGTGTCAGCTGCTGTTCAAGAGATACTGGCAACAATATTTACCGCACTTTATAATCACCAGGATGAGGAAGGAAGGTGTTACTCCGATTCTATGGCCGAACTGCCGGAACATGATATTGTTGATGGCAAAAAGTACGAATGTGCTTGAGTGTTATTAAATTTTTTGTTTTTATTATGAAAATTTTGTTTACTCAAATCTGGTTCCATTAACATTAAGTATTTCTATGTTGAAAAACAGAGTACGGGGGTTGTCATTAGATTTGATTAAGAGGAGATTAGATCGGGGAGTTTACAAAAGGCTAGATCGGTTCCAAGAAGATGTTTTCACCTGTTTGGAAAGAGCACGGAGATTGTCGCGTACAGATTCACAACCATTTGAAGATAGCGTGGAATTACAGGCATTTTTTCTACGTACTCGTGATGAGGTGACTCGTGCAGGAGATTTGTTACATTCACCTGCGTTAAATTACACGCTTCTCGACCTGTCTGCTCAGGTTGCAGAACTTAAAAGAATAAAACAGCAACAAGAACTAAATTTACCTAATGAAGAGGAGAGCTGCGATGGAAATGAAACAAAAGTAAATTAGATCTTGTTTCATATCAACTGTATTTTGTGTATTTTTTGTTGAGTTTGAAGACTCATGTCAACTTGATGTATAATTTAAAATTTACTATTGCAGGACTCTGAAACCAATACGGATACAAATAATACTGACAATGGAGGCTCTATGAGTTTCAATCAAGAAGTATACAGAGCTGGTGACTTTACGTATATTGAGCCTACTGAGAGAGGCATGGAGTATAGCGTAGTTCTCATAGAAAGGCTTTGGACTAATGCAGACGGTCAACAAATGTTGTATGGAAATTTATTTTATAGACCTAGCGAAACATATCACGTGGCTTCGCGGAAATTCTTGGATAAGGAATTATTTAAGAGCGATGCTCACGTGGCGGTACCTCTAGCGAAAGTAGCTGGCAGATGTTGCGTTTTAAGTGTAAAGGATTATTTTCGAATGCAGCCGGAAGGTTTCCTAGAAAAGGATGTCTATGTATGTGAATCACGTTACTCCACGAAAGCTCGAGCGTTCAAAAAAATCAAGGTCTGGAATTTCGATCCCGATCACTTGACATTGGTTCCTAGAGAAAAGCCACTAGAACCGAAACGAGTAATTTCGGTGTACAAAGAACGGCTGGAAAAGCATAAAGAAGAGATCGCTGAATTGGAGGAGGGAGAAAAGTTGATGGAAAAGGAAAGACCTGTTAGTAACTGAATCAATATCTTCTTTGTTTGAAAAATCAACTCTTCCTCTGTTTATTTATTTTTGATTCTGTTTAACATATCTCTTATCTTGCAGAATGTGATATTGTATAACCCAGAAGATACTGAGAACACATATTATGAACAGTACAACACGTGCGCGGGATCTGTGAAAACCGGTGATTTTGTTTATGTAGCGACAGACGGGGGCAGGCAACAAATAGCCCAAGTTGATGCTATATGGTTAACCAAAGAGTAAGTAATAAATCCATAATAAAATATTGATTTTATATATTACTGTAATTTATATTATTATTTATATTACACGATATGTAATATACCGTTTTGTGTTTTTAGCGGGAAATGTTATTTCAAAGGTCCATGGTTATTGATGCCTACAGATGTGCCACATACGCCTACAAAATTATTTTATAAACAAGAGTTATTTTTATCTACTGTGGATGGTACTCATCCTATTGTAGCTATTGTTGGAAAATGTTCCGTCCTTGATTACGGAGAGTATATATGTAGTAAGTGTTTATCATTCCATCGTTTAATAAATTAAATAAATTAAATTAAAAAATAGAATACATTAACGAATCATCATTGATGAATTATATAGGCAGACCAACGGAGATACCAGAAGATGACGTGTACATTTGTGAATCGCTTTATGACGAAAGTAAAAGTTTGATGAAAAAGCTTAGTCAAGACGGTTTAAAGAAGTTCAATCACACGTCGGCGGTAACTGAAGACGAAATCTACTTCTTCCGAAGGCCTATTAATCCTGCTAAAGTATGTATGACAGTTAAACATTATTGACTAACATAAATGCATATTAAACTATTCGGCGAATAATAAGATATGTACTTAGTTCATTCTATGCGACTAACTGTGAAATTATTGCTTTGCATGGCGTGTTTGTTGTAGGTTTCGAGCGACGTGGCTCAGACGCAAAGTCAAGTCAAGTCCATTACGCCCAGCTCGGCTCAATTTGAAATGGTAATTACTAATTATGAAATCTTATATCTTTTGTTTTTAGTAACGTACATACAATATGCAATCGCACGTTCCTTCAAGAGATCACACGCAAGCTGATATAGCAAAAGTCTAATCGCCAGTATGTCCACTCGTAAAAAGACGAAAGGCGAAACATGCTTTTCTTTAAATCTAATTGAATTATTTTGCGTGTGATACAAGTATTTTTGTTATATCAACAGAATGCATTTACACGCATGTTTTCGATCTATATGCCGGCATATTCATTCTTTTTTTGTTTTGATTATGTAATTATGTGTTAGTATTTGTGTCTCGAGCGGTTTCATCCGACAATTTCAAATCAGAGCACCTGTTGGGTTTATCGCTAGTATGTTATATGAACGCAAAGCACACCACCGAAAGATCTTGCTTCCATGTCATTCTAATCCAACTAATGTAAGAATGAAGAATTCGCTTTGGAGTATACATATTAACTAATCTGTTAATGCAAAAGTTTCAATTAATTAATAATTGACATGTTGCGATTATATATACGTTACATATTACAATATACATATGTTGATGGTGTCGAATTGAAAAAAAATTGGATGTTACATCAGTTACATTCGAAAAAGAGATTAAAGTATACGGAATATAACGTAAATGGGAGAATATCGCTATTAGTTTCCTTTGGACGGACATGAAGAAGGGATGGCGTTCCTTTTATTATGTACAACTTTTTCTACTGGATAAAGTCGCGAAAATATATCTCGTGATCGGTAATAAGGGATAACGAAGGTAACATAAACATAAATAAATGGTGTAGGAAGCGTCACCATTGTTACCGAAGCTGGAACCAGATGTACTAAGCATGGGGGTAGGATTAGGAGTGGGAGTGGGAGTAGGAGTTGGGGAAGACAGCATGGATGCTGGTGGTCCACCATCCGTTGGATCTACGGAAGCTCAACCGGTGCTCTCCAATACTCAGACACCTGTGTCGACTAAGAAGGTAGGCTTTACCGTGACCATTTTATTTTTATTTTTTTTTTTTCCATTCTTATCAACTATTGTCACACGTCATATTTTGTTTATTTTACTTTCTTTTTATTTAGAGAAATATGCCAGCATACATACCTCTTTTCGTTCTCTGCACCGTTTGAAGACACCATTTGTCTTAACAATAGATCGACAATTTGATGTTACCTCTGTTAAGAGATGTAAAGGCAATATGCTCGTTTACATGAACACGGTGACATTATAATTTGTGTTTTCTCTTCTGTTTAGAAAACGGCGGGTAAGAAATTAGTTACGGGCTATATTTTATATTCGAGTAAAATGCGAACGCAGATTACACAAAACAATCCTGAATCATCCTTCGGAGAGATTAGCAGAATTGTTGGCAACGAGGTATTTATTTCTTTTTTACTGTTGATTTTTTAGTATATTAATGGAGTTTCGATGAAGGAATGTATGCAGAATAAATTTTCTATACATGATCACATAATGTCTTTGTTCAAGCATCAAATTAGTTAGTTAAACAATGTAAACTTTGACCATCTTGACATTTATGTGATAAGGCAAAAAGATTTAAAAAATGTAATTGACTATGTCACTTTGCACATCACTGTACACATCGCTAAAATTATTCAGCATACTTGGTCCTTTATCCAAATAAATTATGTTACATGGCTACTCTTTATTCTTATAAATATAAATGCTTATGTGTATAAAATACAATAATGCATCTTCTGCATTCTTTTATAAGAGTAGTATATCAGTTTCTACTTTTGCATATATCGTATTGTAATTTGTATCGTCTCTGCCTTGATATGTTACCGTCTCTATTCTTGATGTATAAACGTTATTTGTATCCAATCTTTTATGAAGAAGAGAGTAGCCATTGAAACAGTTCGTCGAATCACTTTTAAAACGGCAAAAATGGTTTTTTGCTAATTGTCTGCTAACTAATTACGAGCAACGAAACGAAACTGGTTACGTAAAACATAAAATCACTTTCGTTCCAGTGGAGGAAATTGCCAGCGGGGGAGAAGCAAGCATGGGAGGAACGGGCAATCAAAATGAACGAAGACGGTGGTCAGCTGAAGGGTACGACTACAATAGGCACGAACTCCATGCAGGATGTTGTGTACGAATGTTGTTGGGACAATTGCGACTGGCAGTTCGAGGACATGACTGATTGCATCGATCACTGCATCGCGGAGCAGAACGGTCACGTACAATCATCGTTTGTAAACGCTCCTAGTGGTCAGTACAACAATCGCAGCAGCCGCGTAACACGACATGGAATGATGCAAAGGACTATATTGAATTGATATTCTATCAATGTTATAGATGTGGAGTATCAGTGCCAGTGGCGTGGTTGCGGCCGAACGAAGAAATCTGTCCCACCGTTCCCGAGTGTACAGAGACTCGCAAGACACGTTAAAGAAGTGCATATTCTCAAGTCGCATGGTCGCATAATACCACCTTCTGAGAGGAGCAGGTAAGAATTTATCCTCTTTTTTTCGTTTATCATTTTTAAAATACGTTTTTATAAATCCTATATTTATGTTCTCGTAGAAATTACATGCCTTCAAAAGGACCCACAGTATTGCCTCCAATGGAAACAGGTAATTATATATTATTTCAAATTTACGTAAACGCGCGATATGAATAAGGGAAAAACACATTTCACATAGAAACTTCAGCAGCTGCAACTCAGACGAGCAGCTTGCCCGCCACTAAACAGCCAGAGCCGATGTTTGTCGCGGTACCACCGAGGCCAAGTCGTGTATTGCATTCGGACGCCTATTTGAGGTAGGCTTAAGCTAAATTTTGTAGAAAATCATCATACTGAATCATATTCTTCTTTCGCGTGTAGGTATATCGAAGGTCTAAATGTAGAGAATCGTTACATATCAAATTGGGATAAGCAGATGAACGCCAATCCGGATAATACCCAAATCCCCGATGTGACGAAGCTGCCCGCCGAATGGCTGGGCAATGGCGTTGGAAACCATGGGAATGTGGTAAACGCTTTGTGGACACTCAGAAACATGATGATGCGGGATGTGTTAGCCATCAATAAAACTTTATAGTTTATAAATTGTTAAAATTAATAATTTTTGAACGTGCAAAGTACACGTAATCTACAATACACAAACCCGTCGACGCCGGATGAAAGACTGACGGTATTCGATCGTTTAAACAATATTTATATTTAGAATTTTCTTTCTCGTTCTTTTAATACTTAATTTTACTTTATTTATCTACGTTCTAAGTTTGATGACATATATCTCAAAATATCTTTAGGCAATTCTACAAGTTGACTAGGTTTGAAATTTATTTTAATCACTCAGGCATTATTTATATGATTGGCAAGAAATTTGTTTTTTTTTGCGAATAAAATGTTTATGCTTTTTTTGTTTGTATTAAATAAATTCTGTTTTATTAAATACTTTATACCACATGTTGCATAGAACTATACGATGTGTGTACATAAAAAAATACTATATATAGAAGATCATTGTGTAAATACATCTGCTGATTTTGATTTTTCACTTTTGAACAAAATTTTATACGTTCTGTATAGCGCAAGTAACAGATATTCTTGTAATAAGGAACACGAAAGCTGAAACTCTCTTCCTGTATTAGAAACTTACATAAAATATGAAGCTGCATATGTATATAGAAAAAAAAACAGAGCAGTGTACTGATAATGCAACCGATCATGTCACGCTTCTTATCAGTGCTACTTTCATATTCTCAGAAGATGTTGAAGAGACATAGTGAGATTAATCAAATGATCTATTTGCTATTGACCAATAGCCGAGAAGGAAAAGAAAAAAGGAAATTCTGCGTCATGCAACAGTGTAAACCTCGTAGCATATTATTTTTTAAGAATTTTCGATACGATTGGAAGAATTTTGAAAACGTACGTACTGGCAAATACAAAATGAAATTTTTACTACAATGTCGTGTACATATGTTTCTTGATACGATATATCTGTAGAATACTAACTAAACTCCTTTTCTACATGAACGGTTTAGCCGTTAATTCTTTGAAAATTTATTATATATCTTGGCTAAATAAATTTTCACTGCTACTGGCGTGAGAATATGTTTTAGTAATGAATGTGAATCGATTTAAATTCATTCATCGACGGAGCTATGGATTCGATTCTTTACACAATCATAGTATGTGTCGATTTATTAATGATTCAGTTGAATCGTTTTCATTCGTTTTCTCATTAGTAGCGAGAAATTTAACCGCTTTGATGTATAAAATGTTTGTTATTCTAACATACCAGTATTCAGTATTTGACAAAGTGTTGCATATTTTTATATGTATAATGTACTGGATAATCTCTGTACATTATGACGTAATTAAGCTTTTTGTGTAGGTTGCCATAGTGCCAGACTTTCGGAAAGAAAGTCGTGTGAAGTTAACAATACCAAACATGGAATGTCGTTGCTAATAAATTTGTAGTAATTTCTGAAAACTTACTCGGGGGTATCATCGTTCAGCAAAAAAAGCTTACTTTTATACAATGTAATTTATTACCTCTCACTGATATACAATTTTTGTTCTGTAATACAAAAGCTTTCCTTCGTATACATCTATACTTATTATTAATCTAATTTATATATTTTTTCATATCAAGAAAAACAATTTTGATTTACTTAATACTGATTTATTTTATTTAACTGACCGAAATAATTTATTTTCCGCAAATGCAAAAATTGATCATTGCAAGTTAAGAAGTAAGAATTCTTTGGAGTTCTTTAAATATATTTATAGAAACTACATCAAAAAATATATACGGTGTTTTCGTTTCAAAAATCACTGACTCTGCCACCATGCTGCCAGTCTCCCCATTTAGTAGGATCTTTCTCACTATTTGTTATCAGTTCTCCAGTTCTGGGGTCAGTTTCCACTAATACTAAGTCCACGAACCTTTCCCGCGGTCCTACTTCTACGTGTCGATTAGAAAAGAATCGGTATGAAAATTCCTGAAGCTTTGAGCATAATTTTTTATGGAAGCTTTTATCGTATCATTATAAAAGGATCTCGGACCAATATCTTTGTATTAATTTTTATTAATTGCTATTACATACTTGGTATCGGTTGCAATTTAAGTTTCTCATGGAACTGCTTCATTCGTGGCGACTCTTGGGTGTTCTTCGAGGACTCAATTAAAGTCTCATTTAAAATCTTTCGTTTTAGGAAAAAAGCACCTAATGTATTACTCATTTAATTTTTATATTCAATGGAATGAAGATTATATACGTATAAAAGCAAGAACAAAGATTATTCATAAAAATCCATTAAAGTTTGCAAATTTTAAGATATTCTGAAGCGATACATACTTGTGACAAATCGTCTACAACTTCTTGCTTGTAGATTCGTCAAAATATTATAATTTAAGCGAATCATCATGCAAATATTTTACGAAGAAACTAACATACGGTTGTTCGCAATAGTGTGAAAATGACAGTTACAATTTTGTTAATAAAACACTGTCGCCAATATGGCTAGATCGCATTGAATATTTCGCCTTGCAAGAAGCAACTATAATATTTTCCATTTTATTTCTCGTTTACTTTAATTTTTGAAAACTTAGATTAATGTTTTGAGCTTAAAATTAAAATTTATTAATTCAATCCTTATATAATTAACTAACTACGCTATTTTAAATTAATATCTTAGATTTATTTGGATAAATTTGTCATATTTCAATAATTTTATTAAAATTGAATTAAAAGATCCGATCGTTATAAGAGATATATTGGGTTGTCCGGAAAGTTCATGTCGCAAAAAATTTAAATTTAATAAATAAAATTAAAAATTTAAATCTGCGTTTCAATTTTCCTTCAAAATCGGCACGAACTTTCCGGACAATCCAATTCGATTAACTTGATATCAAAATAAAAGTTTAATTATATAATATTGTATTTCAAAGCAGAATTGTTTTAAGTTTTAAATATGAATATTTTGATGACAATTTTTAACTGTTATTAAATGGATTGCGCTAGTCTCAAATGAGGATGATTTAGAAGTCCGATACACGACCTTTTCTTTCCCAATCGCCATAACGAGTCGGTTCTGGTCCACGGGGACCTCCGACTTCGCCAGTTTCCGGATTTGTGTTGTTCGGGAATGGTTTCAAAGGTTCTTTCTCTTGATAAGGATGCTTGTCCTCCTCCAATTCGTCCAATTTCTCTGTCACATTCAAAATTTGATTTCTTTACTGCTTTACATTTTTAATCTTTGTATAGAAATTTAAGAAAAGTTGCTACTACGTAACGTACCTATAGGAGCGCGTTCGCGCAATTTTTTCCTGAATTCATGTAATCTCGGACTCTCGTCGACCTCATTTGTGCTTTTAGATGAAAACGGGCATGTGAATCCTTTTAAAAAGAACATCAATAGGAACATTACAAATGTACATTTTGTTAATTTCAATGTATAGACAAACTCACCGATGTTTGTTCATCTACAAATTCATACCTTTCATATATAGTTGCAATAATTGACGCGAACTTGTTGAAATTGCGCAATTAATTCCTGCCATTGCTCTCAAAATTGATTTCTATATTCCTCGAAAATAAAATTACACTCAGTTGATATACATCTGTTTTTCTTTTTGATTTCACTGTTTCCAATTCTTTGAAATCACAAAAGCTAGGTTTGTTATGTGTTATCCTTATAAGAATTGAGTTTTTAAAAAAATTTATTTATAATACAACATGTGTCACATAAAAAAGTTGGATCACATAAATATACTAATATTAAATATAGGAGCTGTCGTAATCTATATATAAACAGATTTATTTAAATTCGTATCATTTTTACCTTACAAAAATATTTTACGTGTAATAATAAATAAATAATAATCTACAATTCACATTAAATTTCCAAATTATTAACTGCACGATTATTTTGTTAAACACTATGTTCATTTATTATACATAAAGAAGCGACAAATAATATCTTATTATTTATACTTAAACAAATGTCTTTTCAAAAATTAATTTATGGATTTAAATGCTCTTGCAAACTTTCGAGGGAAATATTTTTTACATGACATTTTGCGCAGTGAAGATCAGGTTAAGTTCAAAGATATCTATATATTCAACATAGTACGATATAATATAATCATTATATAATAAATTATAGATAAAATTGATAATTAAGCAGCTAATTAATCGCCATCATTTCTATTTATTTTTGTCTGTTTCTTACATCTTATATCTGTTTTATCTTATATTAATTCTTTTATCTTTTCTCTCAGCTCAGCGCCCGTCACGTTCGCAAATGCGTTCCAAAACTTATCGAAAAAAAATATTCCATAGTATTCCTAGTTTGTTCCTATAAACGAGTTCCCAAACTCACCGAACAAATCTGCCTGCATAATGACGTCATGGCTCCCAAAAAAAACCTATCAGCACCTTGACGTCATCAATTCGGATCAGCTGTTTATCTTGCGATCGATGTCTGCTTGATCTGTCTGCGCGCATTGTTTCCCATGGCCGAATGGAAAACACAGAGAGTAACACGGGGTGGAGCTGACGACAAATTAATCGTATATCACGCGCGTTTCAGCGCGTTTTTGAATGGGAGGCTGTTATGAAACCAGAGCGGAGTGAAGCGCGTTTAAATTTGAGGTCCTCGAACGACGACGTTGATCGTAAGGTAAAGACTTTCAGCAAAATTCTACGAATTGATAATTTAAAAGTATTACGCCTGAATTCGTTTAATTCTGATTAACTTAACTGTCATAATATCGTATTAAATCGCGTTTCATTCATGTATAGGCTTAATATTAATTAAGAAGGAAATATGGGACAAACACTTAGCGAACCAATTACGAAGAAGAAATCGGCTTGTTGCCGGGATAGCAACTACCGGGTAGGCAGTTCTTGCATGCAAGGATGGCGCATTAAAATGGAAGATTCACACGTGCACATACTTTCTTTACCCAGTGATCCACGCACTGCATTCTTTGCTGTCTATGATGGACATGGAGGTAAATACTGAATGTGGAAGATTTATTAAACAATAGCATAAGTAAACAATAGCATAGTTACTTTTCAAGTAACTATATATCGAGTATATATTTTTGTAGGATAATAAGATAGATATTAGAGATATTTGATAGATAATACATAGATAAGAATAACAGAACACAACAAATAGAAATAAATACATGTATATAATATATAATATATAATACTTACTATATAATAACTATATATTTATAGGTGCAGCTATGGCGCAGCACGCTGGAAAACATCTTCACGAATATATAATTAGAAGGAGTGAGTATAAGGAAGGCAATATCATAGGTGCGATGCAACAAGGTTTCTTAGAATTAGACAAAGCAATGCAGAATAATGCTGCTCTTAGGGATGAACATGCTGGAACAACTGTCATTGCACTCCTCATCAAAGATAATATTTTATACAGTGTAAGTCGTTTATCTCATTTGACTGTACAGTAATGCCTCTTGAATTCCTGATCACTAGAAAAGCTTTGTAGGCTAACGCAGGTGACAGCAGAGCAGTGGCTTGTATCAACGGGAGGACAGTCGCCCTCAGTCGAGACCATAAACCCACGTTAAAGGACGAACGCAAACGTATCGAAGCAGCGGGTGGTTTCGTCGAGTATAAGAGGGTGAATGGCAATCTGGCGCTATCTCGTGCCCTCGGAGATTTTATATTTAAGCGGAACGATCGTAAATCGCCACAGGAACAGATCGTGACCGGTAATAATGAAATACTAAATGTGATTCCTTTCGATTAAACTTTTGCATCAAAAAGAATTATAAATCCATAGCGTTTCCCGAGGTACAACAATTTATCATTGACGAGGACTGGGAATTTGTCGTTTTGGCGTGTGATGGTATTTGGGACGTGATGACCAGTGAAGAGGTAGTTCAGTTCATAAGAACGCGTTTAGCGCATGCGAAACTTGGCGATGGAGAAGCGTCGAACTGTACGATACATCCCGAGGAGATCTGCGAGGAACTTTTAAACTGTTGCTTGGCACCGGACGCTCTTATGGGCACCGGCTGCGACAATATGACAGTGATACTCGTGTGTTTTCTCCACGGCAAGCCGTGTTCGCGATTAATTTTGCATTGCCAAAATTCACCGCCGAGTATATAGATCGATCCATAATTGTTTTGAATTGTATAGCGACATTGTATCATGTTTTATCTAAATTATTATGGGCATTTTACTTTTAATCTCGTATTGATACAACTTTTGATACAGATATATGTTGTGCAATACTGGCTCTATTGTAAAGAGATGAAGCAGACGTGTTTATAAAATACATTATATTTATATTTTCATTCTCGAATTTGTGTTACTTTTACATTGCACTCTTTCATCGATTCATCATTCATAAAAAGTGCGAATATATATATATATATATTCGTGCGCAACACATCCGAAGAATAAGTTACGTGGAAGGTCAATTAAAAGCTTTTATTTACAACTCTGAACAATGGACAAAACTGGGTCCGAATAAGTAGTGTAACAGTTCTCATAAAATGCGATAGATTTCATTTAGAGTCCATAACGATCCTGTATAGAAGAAACTGCCGCGTTCGCGAGCGAGCTGAGTCTCCCAGCAACCTTGTTTACTCCTTGACGCACGCTCTCTCGGACATCATCGAGATCTACAACTCCGGCTCTTCCCGCAGTCAAACGCATGGATAACGAGGATGTGGGTGAGGTTGGAGAGTTTTCGCCAAAATAATCGGCCGATGAGATGCTGGATGAGCCCTCGAATCGCCGTAAATTATTCTTACGTTCCCACTGAAAATTCAAATATCCAAGAATAAGTATAGAAAAAAAAGTTCTTTACATGTTAAAAAAATTAATCCGAGACATTTTTTTTAGAAAAATTACTAAAAATTTATAATTTGTTCATACCGCATTATCGGAAGTACTGTCTTGAAAATATTGCTCCGAACTGATAGCCTTAGCGCTACCAAATTTCTTCTGAGCTTCGCCGCCTTCTATAATAGATGAGATTTTTGTATCGCTCTTGGTAATTATGCTTCGAGTGGAGGAGCCTAATCGTTTAGGCGGTTCTGGTTCTGCCACGACCACAATTTCGTCGTTGCGCGAAGACGGCTTGCTGTTAGCGTAAACCGAATAAAATTCATCTAAAGTAAAGAAAGATTCTGTTTCTCCAGAAAGCACCTCCATTGATGTCACGACTCCTTTCGATTCCTGCGTTATTGTCTTCATGTCCCCAAGGGCGGAGTGAGTTGCACCACTAAAAAAAAAGAAAAAGAAAAGATAACTTATACATAAACTCTTTAAACAAATGTTACATGTGCTCTTGAAATGTATGAGAATGAGATAGAGCGTGTATTTTTATTACCTTCGTGCATTAAATCCCATTCCAAGACGTTCCGCCTGTGAGGCTTTTGACGGATCCAGATGCTTCGCTCTCTCTTCCACCTTCTTGGCCTGTTGAGTCAAATTATGTTCGTACCGCTGAGCTAGACGAGTAGCGAGTTCCTCTTGTTCTTCCTTTGTCACTTCTTTATTCTTTTCTTGTGCCAGTTTATGTGCTTCTGCAACGCTTTTCTCTAGTTCATCAAAATTAGTTTTAACCCTTTGAGCACCTAAACTCCCAGTTTTCTTCCCTAACTAATTAAAGAAACAATAATTGTAATACAATTTCGTGTTGCAACTGTTACGTTAATCGAAACGAACTTACTCCACCAGGACGTTTGGATTGACCTGTTCTACCGCCTATAGTAGGTTTTCTTTCAGACTGCAGATTGTTTGAGGTAGAATCAAAAAGTTTTACAGAAGGTCCCAGGGAATTAGAGGTAACTTCCGATGCACTTTTTTCTGTATTGTCATTGCTTGGCACTGTATTAGATGTGAGGAATGCCTTTTCTTCTGTCGGAATTATCATTTCGTTCTGGAGCAAATCTAAATTCTCATGTTGTTTAAAAAAATCTGGCTCGTTCATTTCTTCTGACACAATTTCTGTGCCGTCTTCTAAATGCAACTGCAAAAAAGATTAATTAGATTAAAATATGGATATTTTTAAAATGTTGGTCAAACTTTACTTTTATATATGTTAATGCATATTTGCATAACATTATCACATGCTTATTGTTGTATTATATTGGTATCCAACATTAATATTTAATAATTTATGATAAAATCTTTCTGCTAATTTACGACTTTCAATGTTGCTAATTTGGGAAAGAATACATTTGCGAACTTATGTTTAATATTTTTTTTAATAATTAATAAAATAAACACCAGTAAAGTTTGTCCAGATATTTTGCAAACACTCGGTACAGATTATTAAATATAACAGCCAAAAGGAATAAATAAGTATTATCATATATATATATATATAAATAAAAATATATTATATTAAAACACACATCTTGAAAATATATATGAATGACAAAAAACAGTCTTGATAGCGAATTTTATATTGTGAACATAAATGATAGATAGCATTTTTGTAAACAATCAAACATACATATTTGTACAATTGTAGATTATCACACATGGAGAAGTGTGCGTCGATATTGATTGCAATGATAACGACATATTTAAGTTTAGGAGTAAAAAGCTTTGTTAAGATGTCATAAATGGATGTTAATAGAATTGTGAAAAAAAGAAGGAACTGATTTCTCAAAATATTTACTCAGCTCACCATTGTTTTATTTTTTGATGTAGGAAGGGAGACCTATAATTATTATATAATTCATAATTAGGACGGATCTAATAATGCCTACCAAATATCACAAATATTCGTTCAATAATCCTATATAAATACCTTTGTGTTATAACGACGCATCGCTTGGGCAGATGCCTGACTCAATTTCTCCCTATACAGCATAGCCGCACGCGATTTATACTTCTGCTGGGCGTCGTTCGTGGTACAGTTTTGTTGTGCAAAAAATTTTCTCTAAGGTAACAGTAATATAAGATGTGAACTATATCGATTTGATTATCAATCAAATTTTTTTCAACAAAAGTGGAATTATTAAATGTTACAAGACATCGAAACTAACAGCATTAGCATTACCACCCAGCTGCATATTCCTCAGCTGCAGCCATGTCCAGTTTGTGTCAAGTTGGGTGGATCTGACAAAGGTGAGATGAACTCCCAGACTACGATGCACCGCCGAACAGTCGATGCACAAGAACACGCCGTATGTTACACTGGCCCATGCTGGATTCTTTGCATTGCAATCGAAACATGTCTGAAAGAGAAAGAGAAAAAAATATGAATAATTTCTTGTAACTATGTTTGTTGCATAATATTATTTTAAACATACTATTTTAAAGGATAGAAATAATAGGAAATGGTATTATCTGGACAATAATATACTTGATAATGTGTTGAATAATGTTCAATCAAGACATTTACTAAACATGAAACAAGAACTGAAAAAATTCATACTAAAAGATCTTTCCTTGTTGTAAAGAATAAAGATT
>Ga0157363_1000802_pt1 | contig 24909 bp, 24 predicted proteins | sample AttsexASBM1_FD_111477 | JGI IMG/M metagenome (GOLD analysis project Ga0157363, IMG submission 111477) | Fungus gardens microbial communities from leaf cutter ant in Ribeirão Preto, State of São Paulo, Brazil - Atta sexdens ASBM1 | ecosystem: Host-associated > Fungi > Mycelium > Unclassified ... | reverse complement strand
CAAATTTGATTATTATGTTACAATTTTGAGAAAAAAAGCAAAAAATAATAATTTTGAAGATTTTCATGACGCAATATTGGCAATAATTTTTTTTCAAAACTTTGTTAATATTACGCGAAAGTATCAGCTTTAAGCTTGAAAATTCATTTCATTTTTGATATAATTTTTCGTTTACGAGATATAGCAATTTAATTAAATGATTCTTTTCCTATGTAAATACATGAAAAAGACATTTATTTTGTATTTATTAATATTATTTATTAATATTATTAATATTTATTAATATTATTTTTAATATTGTTTTATGTGAAAAATACTTACATAATATATAATATATATAATAAAATATATATATAATAAAATCATATATATAATAAATCATATATATAATAAAATCATACTAAATAAAAAAATAATACAAAATTGAAAATATAATATAATGCAGGAAGATAATCTTGAATAAATGAAATCATATAAAAAAAAAACAAAATGCATTTTAAAGCTAAACATTGATACTTTCTCTTGCATTAATGAAATGTAGAAAAAAATGTGCTTCCGGTTTGTAACATTATGCAATTCTTAAAATTGTTGTTTTTAATTTTTTTGACATTTTTTCAAAATAATATCAGAAATGATTATAATTCACACTCATGTTGCAAAATGTTGGACAGTGCAATCTATCGATATAATAATAATATGCCGCAACATGAGTCATGTATGTATTTTTTTAAATTTTATTATCATGTAATTAATAATGTAATTAACAACGCAATATCTTCTTTTTTATCTAATAGAAAAATTTTGTTAACGAAATGATTCATCCTATTGCAACTTATTTCATAAAGAGAAGATTAAAGAAGAGATCAACTAATCATGCTACTTCTCGTCTTTGTTTTCTTCTCTTATCAGTATCATACTTAGATATTAAAAGACTTGTGTCGTTTATTTTTGTTCATTGACACTGAATCATTCGTTTGCGATGCAGTTGATCGTGTATCTTTTACCCTTTTATGGCTTCCTCGACTTTGCAGCGGCTGGAATATTCGACATCCCGAAGAACGTTATCAAGAAAATGATGGGAACCAATAAAGAACAGTCAAACAGCCCATATATTTTTTCTCAAGACAATCTCGATATGGTAAGTGTACGCATCTAGAAAAAAGATTAAAATCTTTACTATTTTTTATTAACTCTTAAATGTTAGGTATTCGACTACTATACTGTAATATACAGAAAACGATCTTATGTCAATTGTTACGTTTCTGTTCGCAATTAAAATTTGAGCCACCTTATATTTTGATAAAAATAATGATTTTAATTCTTGCTTAAAATCGTATTTTTGTTTTAAAATCGATTAAATTATTCATTGTTAACTTTGTTTAAAAATAATTCGGATTAAAACAAGAGAATATTTTTCTTGTTTTGAAATATATAAGATTTAAAATAAATTGATCATTTTATAACAGTATTTGTTTTACCCTTTTTTTTAAAATAAATATTTAAGTGTAAAATCATTAAAATCAATTAAATTATAAATTATTTGTCAAACTTTAGGTTTTGTAGAATATTTCAATATTAACAATAGCTTTTATGATTATTCATTAAATAAATAATATTGGAAAGGCCTTTTTATAATTTTAATAATTATTTTTTATATGAAATATATATAAGTTTATATTTTATACAAAATAAAATAAAAATGTTCAAATCTCTGTGCTATTTAGAAATCTCTGTTATTTAGAAAGAAGATATATGAGTGAACGTATCTTATACTATTATGTTAATCTTCTTTCCGGTCAGGATTGATAGCAATAACATGTTAGTAAGTGATGTACACAAATAATAATCTTAATCAATGAAAATTGATTCAAATTTGTATAATAAATATAATTTTATGTGCTTTTACTGTTTTCAGTTACAGAGGATAAGAAAAGTAGGTTTTCCCGCGGAGGCTCACGCGATACAGACTGAGGATGGCTATCTCTTAACACTTTATCGTATCCCAAACAAAAATGGTCCATCCGTGCTGCTGCAACATGGTCTTTTAAGCAGCTTCGCCGATTTTCTTATTTCCGGAAAGACTAAAGGACTTGGTATGATATTAATTAATCTCCAAAAACTGTTTCTCTCACTGCGAGATCATTTACTACGTTTTAATCTGGAAAACAGGAAAAATTAAGAAGTTTATATGAAAAAATAACTTCTAATGTAATTTCTAGCACACCTTACGTTTTTAAAACAATTGTACACATATAATTTTATAATATTTTATAATATAATATTATAATTATGTTATATATGTATATAAAATACATATATAACTGATATATATAAATGACATATCTAAATAAAACAATAAATCATGATAACAAAATCAGAAATTATTGAAAATGACTTTTAATGATCATTTTAAAGTTATTTTGATATAATTTTAATATCATAATGACGTTCTGCTTGAGTAATTTCTTAAAAAAAAAAATCTCTTCTTGATTTTCATTTTATTAAAAAGAATAAAATATATATATATTTTATATTATTAAAATTTTTTTATTTAACTTATTCAACAATAAAAATTCTGATCTCTTTTGCTTAATAATGTATCTCACAATCAACTTTATACATTAATTTTAACTAGCTACTTATATATTTATATTAATATTAACAGTTAAATAACAGTTAAATAACGGAATCTATTGAAAACAATGTTTTATTCTTCTTGCTAGCTTTCATATTAGCCAATCACGGATATGACGTTTGGATGGGTAATTTTCGTGGAAATACTTATTCGAGGGCACATGTTTCTTTATCGCCATCGGATTCAAAATTTTGGAACTTCAGGTATTTACATTAATAAATTAAAAATAAGTGCGTTAAATGTAACATAGTTATAATAATATGTAACTTAACTTATACATGATAAGAAATTGATTAATCAGTTTTATACTGTAATACTATGTAATAATATATTTTGTTATATTCCGTAATGATATACATATATCAATTTTTTTCTTTAGCTTTCACGAAATGGGCGTTTACGATTTACCTGCAATGATCTTACATATTACGAATATAACATCGCAACCATTGCACACATACATCGGTCATTCAATGGGCACAACTGCTTCTTACGTGATGGCAGCAGAACGTCCGGAAATCGCTCGAATGGTGCGATTGATAATCAGCTTCGCGCCTGTAGCATTTATGACTCATATAAGAAGTCCTATACGGTTTCTCACTCCTTTCGCAGGAAATATTGAGGTAAAGTCATAAGAAAATAATTTTTTATGGCAAAATAATTTAAAACAACATCCAATATAAAAAGCTATTTTTATCTTTTCTATTTTATGATTTGAGATTACAAATATACAATGATTTGAAATTAGAATATTCTGAGACGCTCTCTCCTCTTTTTTCAAGTAATTAATTAATTTTTGAAATTTTGAAGTTTGTTTTTTAACAAATATTATAGTATTAGTATTATAAACGATTGAAATATTAGCCAAACAAATAATACTATTATTTTTCAGTTTTCGACATCTAAGAACAATTACTTTAACAAAATTTTAATTTATGATTTTGAAGTTCCGAAGATATACAGGATGTCCTATAACGATTAATTAATATTTCAAGGAGTGAACGAAGATGAAATTTTGAACTAAAAGTTCCTTTGCCAATTTTGGCTCAGACCATATTTATTTATCACCTATTTATTGATTTATTGATTTGTTTATGAAAAATTAGAATAAAATTTCAATCGGGATAATGCATAGCAAGCGCGAGGAGTCCCATGGCATACTACACTCCTGCATACTCCGTGTTGATCTGACTGATCAATTTTAATCATTAATAACTCGGTAAGTAATGATCTAAGCCAAAATTGACAAAGGAACTTTTAGTTCAAAATTTCATCCTCGTTTGCTCTCTGAAATATTAATCGTTATGGAACATGTATAATACTAAGAATTTGAATTTAGTTTCAAATAAATATTTTTTGAAATATTGCAAGATTAAGGAGAATAATTCGGAGCTCCTATGCAAAAATCACGTTTCAAAGAATGGTTCATATATTCTCAAATATTCATTATAAGATCGAATTACAAGCAAATTATATTGTGGATAAAAGAATTTCAATTACAGGGGCTCTTATATCTTCTTGGCGAAGACGAGTTTCTGCCACATAGCTCTTTAATACAGTTCATGAGCAAGCTCGCCTGCGACATGACATTTGTTCAGGATAAGATTTGCACCAATTTGCTGTTTCTGATTCTAGGTTTTGACAGGGAGCAATTTGATGTTGTAAGTATTTCTCGAGTATCACGATGAAAATATTTCTATCTCTGGATTGATTTCAATCACTATTCCGCTCGCATGATCCCAATTTGAGAATAGATTTCATGTTCGTCTTTTAGAACCTAATACCTTCGATTTTGAGTACTTATCCAGCCGGTACTTCGACCAAAACGTTAGTACACTTTGCTCAGGAACATAATTCCGGCAAATTTTGCAAATACGATTATGGTTGCGTGAAAAATCTACAAATTTACAACACACCTGAACCACCAGATTATAATCTTGCAAACATCACCACGCCTTTCGCAATATTCTACGCCGAAAATGACTGGCTATCTGGCATTCCGGTAGATAAAATAAGCACATTTAGATCAAAAAGATATATACGTTAAAGATATATCTTTAATTAATTAAAGATTAATTTCCTTAACTATTTGTATAAATAAGGCTTTATATCAAGAGAGACATATAAGAAAAAGAGATCGCTTACGAAATTGTTTCTTTAAGGATGTAAAAAGGCTCATCAGTCTGTTACCCAATGTAGTGGACGAATACAAAGTACCATTTCCTAAGTTCAATCACTTGGATTTCTTATGGGCCATAGATGTACCTCAACTTGTGTATAATAAAGTGCTAGAAGTCATGAAAATGGAACCAACATTAATAACAAAAAAAACGCAATCTTAAATTTTGATATTTTAATTATTTAATATATATATATATATATATATATATATATATTTAAAAATATCTTAATATATATAAATTAAATTATAACAATATGTATGTATTTAACCATAGTTTTATAGCAAAATTTCTATCTGTATATAGTCTGATCTTTCTTTTCATGAGTTAAACAATAAAAAACATAATTTCATTTATGTTATCACAATACTATAAATATCATTTGTCAAACTGATTGCTGAGTGAATTAATCAACTGACAGAGTTGTTCAAAATAAATTTCTAACGACGTATTTTCGTTGTCTCCGATTAAATCTTTTTTCTATGCATTAAAAAATTAATAATTTTAAAAAATTAATAATTTAAAAAATTAATAATTTTATCCACGTTAACAGAACAGTACAAAGATTATTTTGATAATCATCGATTAAGTTAATTTAAGTTAATTTAAGTTAATAAGCAATGTAAGTACACTTCATAACCCCGTTCAGATTAACTTAAGAATAATTAAAATTATTCTTAAGTTAATCTGAACGGGGTTATGAAGTGTACTTATTTGCTCCTGCAACCAAAAATATAATAAAATAATAAAAGAACCTTTACCATTTCGTCTCTATATTTTGAGCACGAGAATTGAGAATCCCGTACACACATTCCTCGTTGAAAAATCACTTGAAGTATTGCGTTGTTCGGAAAGTTCATGCCGATGTTGAAGGAAAATTGAAATGCAGAAGATTTAAATTTTATTATACAGTATACATTTATTAAATTATATAGATTAGTCAGCACGAACTTTCCGGACAACCCAATATATCCATTCATATCTACTCTATATTATGATATTTAAATCCTTCTGCTAATAATTAATAATAATTCATTTCGTACATACAAGATTGACAATAATAAAATAGACAAACAGTGTGAATACCCGAAAGGAATGTAGAAATAAATCATTAACAAGATCGCCGAAGATCGTTGTTTACATGGTGAAATTAATCGCGCGCACAGGGATCGATAGAGAAACGGATTCGATTAATCGAGACATCGGTCGGAAGGCAGCAGCGATCAGCCGGATCAGTGCGGTGGATATCGCTTGGAGCTTACTTCACAACGTTTACGGTGGCGGTACGGTCGTACGATACGGATTACGGGACGGGAGGCGCAGACTCCGCTCCAGCAGGCTCTCCTGTCTCCTCAGAAAGAGAGAGAGAGGAACGCGATCGACTGCACCTCGATGCGCGATCTCTCGTTACGCACGTTGCGACCGCGTGGCTCTGACTGACTTCAATCTCCCGTCGGTTTGCCGCCGTTGGGTTGCATCAAACCAAACAAGACTCAGCCATCCGCACGCAAGCACGCACGCACGAACACACGCACGGAGCTGAGGATGGGCGACAATGGCAGAGGGGACGTCGCGCCGGCGACACCGGAGGACGCGGCCAAGGCGGAATTGTACAAGGAAGAGGCGAACGAGTACTTCAAAAGTACGTAAACCAAACGCACGTGGAAAGCGCGACGATTGTAGACCGGATGCACTCACATTTAACGCACTTCGCCGTCCCGCACGGTCACGTGTGCCCCAAGCTAACCCCAACTTTCGCGTCCGCGGGAGATTATGGGAACCGCGCGAGTTGAAACGCCTCCGCGTTAAATTGGAGCGAAGAAGAGCCTCGAGAAAAGAATTTTTGTTCGACATACTGGAGGCGTTGATTTTATCTTGATGCTTTTCTATGTTTCCATCGATGTGAGAACTTCCGGGAACTTGGGGGGGAGATTCTCTCCCATTCTTTCTGTGATCTTGGAAAAAGTTAGCGACGCCATGTAATTGTAACAATTCCGGAGTATTATGTCAAAGAGAAAACAACGATACAATCATTACTTCCTTGTTTCACTATGCATCTTTTTCTTTTCAGATCAAGTATACGACAAAGCTATTGAATTATATACCAAAGCCATAGAATTAAATCCATCAGTAGCCATATATTTTGGCAATAGGAGTATTGCTTATCTAAGAACAGAATATTTTGGATATGCGTTGACGGACGCTTCCACAGCCATCATGTTAGATAAAAATTATGTCAAAGGCTATTATCGGAGAGCTGCCGCTTATATGTCCCTTGGCAAGTTTAAACTGGCTCTCATGGATTATAAGACTGTTGTAAAAGCTAGACCCAATGATAAAGATGCAAACGACAGATGCATGGAATGTTCCAAGATGATTAAAGTGTCAGCTTTTAACAAAGCTATCTCTGTTGAGGATAAAAAAAATATAGCTGACATGATTAATCTAGAAGATATGGGTGAGTATTTTTTATTCATTTTTTTCTATTTCTCTGAAAATGATTGAAAATTATTGTTATAAAACAAAATATTATATCATATTTTTATCATAAATGTGATTTCTCAGACAGAATCCTACTTGTTGATTCATGGTATATTTATGTATTTTAATTATGAAATATTATGTATTAATTATGATTTGTTTATTGATATTAATTATGACATATACTTTGCAATCACAAATATACCGAAAACTTTCTTTTTATTTCATTAATTAATAATTACATATCTGGAAATAAATTATGCATGTAACGAAAAATGAAATGAATTTATTTACAGCCATGACAAACTGTCGAATAATATATTAATAATATATATAAATAAATATTAATTTCTCTCTGAAACAAGATCATTTTCGATATATTTTACAAGTATTATAAATGTTTATTGAAAAATATTTCAAATATATTTTGCAAAAATTTTGATTATGTTTTTTTTTGATGTCATAATTAAAAAATAGTGGTAATAAGAACAGAAGTCTTAAAGCTTTCACTGTAGTAATATTATTTTTTGCTATTTGTATAATTTTTATAAAACAAAATAAAATATGCTTATTATGTAATTAAAATATAAATAGTGTTTATTATGTAATATTTTTTTAATGCACATTGTAAACATTAATAATTAATAAGAGAGCTAATATGCTTGAATTAATTTTTTTTATAGCGATAGAAGGTGAATACACAGGTCCAAAATTGGTTGATGGGAAAGTTACTCTAGAATTCATGAAAGATTTATTAGAATGGTATAAAAATCAAAATAAGTTGCACCGTAAATATGCTTATAAAATCCTGTTGGATGTTAAATCGTGGTTTATGGCACAATCTAGTTTAGTAGACATTACAATTCCAGAAGAAAATAAATTCACCATTTGTGGGGACATACATGGTCAATATTACGACTTGCTTAATATATTTAAGTTGAACGGATTACCATCAGAAACTAATCCATATGTATCCTTTATAAAACTTAATAATATAATATTATATATGTGTGAGAAAAAAAATTCATATAGTTAATTAATTATTATATAATATATTAATTCATTATTATAGTAAACCTATTAATAACTTATAAACGTGCTAATAATTTATACACTGACATTATACAAATATCGAAAATTATCCAAAAATATATTTCTCTTAATAGTTGCATATGCAGTTATTCAATGGAGATTTTGTAGACAGAGGTTCATTCTCTGTAGAATGCATATTTACTTTATTTGGTTTTAAATTATTATATCCAAATCACTTTTTTATGTCAAGAGGTATGTAGTCTTTCATCCAACATTATGAAATTTGAATTTATGTTCATGAAATATTTTGTATTAGGTAATCATGAGTCAGCAACAATGAACCAAATGTATGGATTTGATGGAGAAGTTAAAGCTAAATATTCTGTCCAGATGGCAGAATTGTTTACAGAAGTTTATAACTGGCTCCCTCTTGCACACTGCCTCAACCGTAGAGTGCTTGTGAGTATTTTTCAAAGTTGTCATACATATTTATAGTGCATATACTGTATGCATATATATTGTGTACAATATTTATATACAACATATATTTATTATTATATTTATGTTTACTCACAATCTTTAATTCACAATCTTTAACTCTCAAATAATAAAATTTTTCGAGATATATGAGATGATTAGATTTGAACCTGAATATTCGTTAACTCGTGGTTACGAGTCAACTGTTTTCATATGGACCTATTCGTCATCCCACATATATTGCATATAATTTTCATACAATTACAATGATTCATTTTATACTAGGTGATGCACGGTGGATTGTTTTCGCGGGATGATGTGACGTTGCAAGAAATTAGAGAAATTGACAGAAACAGACAACCACCTGATGAAGGATTAATGTGTGAACTATTGTGGTCGGATCCGCAACCACAAATGGGCCGGGCGCCCAGCAAGAGAGGCGTAGGTGTTCAATTTGGACCCGACGTCACACAGAATTTTCTCAGTATAAATTCCCTTGACTACATCGTGAGGAGTCACGAAGTTAAAAACGATGGATACGAAGTGGGACATGACGGAAAGTGTATCACAGTATTCTCTGCTCCAAATTATTGGTACGTTCATCATATACAACAATTACATACTAACATCTTATATCTGTGTCTACAATATAATTTTATGTATTTAATCTTCGACTACAGCAACGGGTCATTTAAACCTGAAGTGAAAATTTTTGGACGATTGTACAATATATATGACTGGTATTATGAAGTTCTAAATTGTAGGTAAAAAAAAACTTCGAATCTTCCTCTATTAATTACCGCAAGGCGGAAGTTTACTTGCATCTGTATTTCAAACAGAACGTTTTAAAATTTAGGTGTAGTTATCATAGCTGTAGTTGAGGATTAATATGAGTTTATAAGTATATAAACTTTAATATGTTTTATTATTAAATCTTAGTGATACTATGGGTAACCGAGGTGCCTTTATCACACTTAACGGTAGTGACATGAAACCTTATTTTACGTCATATGATGCAATGGTATGTACTTTATTCAGATTGAATTATTTTAATTTATGTTAGTTACTTGCTTTTATCATATTTTATATTTATGTTACCATTTTTATCTCATTACAGCCTCATCCAAACGTAAGGCCGATGGCTTATGCCAATTCTTTACTAAAGTTCATGTGCTAGTGGAACATCTAGGTATTATTGAAAAATGAATAATAATAACTGAAATATAAGTAGTCCAATCAAAGTGTGCGTAATATATTTGATACTGAAATGGGGAAGGTAAGAGACACTTTAGGCTTCTCCGCAACAATAATTATTATATTCTTTCTAGGAGATCGCGATCGAATTTCTTGTATTATAAAATATATGCGATGAGAATGCATAATATTGATGGGTACAAAAGCGAGAAAAGTTTGCTTATTTTTACAACAGGCAAACAAATCTATCAGACTTCTTATCTATCATAAGAAAAAACGGCTCATCAAACACTGGCGATTTGTGTTCGTTTGTAATAAAATAGCGCGAAGAGAACATTTCTATTTTGTACCCTCAATCTATGACCATCTTGCTCGTTAAAGATACTTACGTGCGCGTAAAAAGAACAAATAATTTTGATCTCGAAGATATTTCCACGGAATTTTAACTTTATAATATATTATTTATATGAAGCGCTGAATCTTAAACTTTTAATCGATTCTTTAGCGACCAACGGTGGAATTTCAATGAAATATAGTAATTACAAGAATATACATACATGCGTATGCAAAAAACTAGAATAATTATGTAGTACAATGTTCTAACCAATCACTACTTGTCACGTTATTTGTGACAATTTTTTTACAAATCTATTGTGATTGGCAGGACTTCTTTGATCTAACATTTTGTTTTTTGTTAATAATAAATGATGTTTATGATGTACATACATAAATTGATATTTTATTTTACGTGATGACTAATAAATAACGAATGCGTTAATTAATAAATTTATGAGAAATAACATATAATTTCCTCTGGTAAATCATTCCGATTTCCATGGGTCACTTTCAAAATTTTAATTCCTTCGTCTGCATGTAACTTTTCGAACAGTGCCGCGTGTCGTTGCGGTGTTTTATGTATTTGCGGAATAGTCCCGATTACAAAAGCTTTCTTAGGAGAACCGAAAAATATGTTCATTATTTTCTTCTTGAAGTCTTCACTAAATAATTCCATTTTGCCAATTTCATCAATAAGCAATATATCCTGCAATAGCAATACAATTGATGTTATCAAAGTGTTGAAGTAATTAAAAATTCATTTTCGGGCAAGTCATTACTCTTACAGTATCTAAATCCAATATTGGAAGCGCTATAGTTTCGAAATTATCTCGAAAAACACGGTAGTTTCCCACTTGATACCTGGAAGAGCTTTTATTTGGAGCATCTGTTGAGATTCTGTTAGTAAAAAATGTTAAATACAATATGTGTTCAGTTACTTTTTTTTGTTATTTTTATCATTGTTGTGAATGAATACGCACAATTTTGCTAAGGGTAATCTGTTTCCAGGATCCTTTACTCGCACAATGTCAAAGCCAATCCTGGAGCCACTCTGATCTCGCACTTCCTCTGTGTAAAATCCATCAAACCTGCTGCCCTTTTTTTCCAGCGCGGACGCGATTTTTTTGCACACTATAGTTTTACCTATCCCTGCAAAATATTCAATGATTCATTTCTCTAGATGTAATATTAATGCAGAGAATATTGTCTTATTTTTTCTAAAACATTATTGCATTTTTATTTATTATAAAAATCATTTGAAATAATATTTAATATTTTATGTAAGAGTATATTTATTATCTTATTTGTGTACGAAAATATATCAAATACATTGTATTATTTAATTTAATATTATTTTCTAAATATAGAACTCTGCCAATATTCGAATAATATGCCAATATTCAAGATAATTGGGTACTTGAATATTGGCAATAATCGAATAATTTAGTATCTTAATAATGTAAAATATATTAATAATGATATACTAAGAATGTAAAATATAATTTAAAAAATTATTTGTTAGATAGATATAAATTAATCTTTTTAAAATTTCATGTAAAAAGTATGTAAAATTACTTTTCTCAAAATATACTCGCCTGCAAAAAAAAACTGATAACTATAACGACCTATATAATATAGTGACCTATATTATAATGATATTTTTTATGGGTGAATATATTTTGAATGTGTTTTTATTTGTGTAGTATGTAAAATACAATATACATATATGTATATATTTGTATTATAAAATTTAAAAAGGTGCATTCCATTTTAATACATATGCTGTAGCATTTTATTCTTGTTCATTGAATGTTAAACAAAGGATAAAACAATACATGCGTATACAAATAACGGACTGACCTTTTAATATACTATAATAAAAATGTATGTGTATTTACTGTATTTCATACGTACGTCCAAAACATCATACTCGCCTGTAAAAGAGCAGGCTACTGTAACGTTATAGTGACCCAGTTTTTTGTTGCAGTATATTATTTGATTAGCAAGCGCTTATTTTAATTAGATTTAATTATAGCATTTTCTTTATAAGACCACCGCTTTATGTATTTTATTTGAATCTTCCCCTCCCTAGTCCTCGATTCTAACCTGGTGGACCCGTAAGTAATACATGTAAAGGCCGCAATGCACCGCTAGTTTCCATGACTCGTAGCAGTGTTTACGTCTGATTCCGGGAAACAAATGTGACAGATTCTCCCTCAATTCTCCGCTAGAGTGAAGTTCGTCGAAAGCCGGCTCGTTTTTAACAATTATGAATTTGGATAGTATTTACACGAGAACGCGTTTATACACGACATTGAACAGATTAGTAGGTTCAAACGAATACTCTTTCAACACGACAACGGTCGTCGACAGCAACAGCAGCAGCACCGGGCAAACATCGAAACGACCGAAGTGACCGCACGGGGGGGGCCAAAGAATCAGCTGATCGGGCTGGACGAGCAGCGACAGGAGGAGACAAACGGTTGGCTGATCGGAGAGCGGATTGATATGGTAGTGGTAGTGATGGTGGCGACGACGATGGTGACGGTGACAATGTGGTAGTGAAACTTCCGGTACAGGTTGAGCCGAGCGTGTGTGTACACACAGAACTGTGCGTCGTGGCGTTTCGACCGTCCACGATCTGCGAGCTACGTATCGCTATCATATCGGGTATACCGTTTCATCCGCGTCTTGTTACGTTTTTTTCTTGTTAGGCGCAAGTCGTGGGAACGGGCGATATCTTCGACGAGAGGAATTCTCCGTAGGCACAGTCGGTAGACGTTAGTGCAAAGTAAACAGCACTCGCAAGGGAGGAGAGAAGGCGGAGGTGGTAAAAGAGGAGGAGGCCAAAAGGAGGAGGAGGAGGAAGCGCAGCGATCGCGACGTGCCCGATCTGCGATACTGCGTGAAGGGGCGCTCGCTCTTTTCTCTGGTGGTCGCGCTCGGCGACGTTCGCGCACGTCCATCCACGCGCGCCGGGTACGGGGAGAATAAACGAAGTAAAACGCGTGGCGATCGTCCGCGGAGGGTGGCCGGAGCGACGACAACCACGGGGGAGCGTACGGTGACGACGTCGACGGCGACGACGGGGATGCCGATGACGGCGGCGTCGTCGTCGCGCGGCGACGCGTGCCAGGAAGATCGCCAGCCGCGAGCCGTTGTCGACGGGGAGGCAGACGCCCGCGTTCGGTTCCGCGCCGGCAACCTCCGACGACGGCGCCGACGACTACCGCGACAGACGTGCGAGGGTGGCGACGGGGCCGGAGAGGTCGCCCATCCGTCCGAGTGCAGCGCGCTGTCCTATGTCCTTGCGCGACAAATCGACGACAAGATCGACTACTGCCGGAGTTTGACCAACGCCAGATTCGCGAACGCCGAGAATCTCTACAGGAAGGATCTGCTGTCCCACTATGGATGCGTCAACGCGATCGAGTTCTCCAACCAGGGCGATCTGCTAGTGTCCGGTGAGTCCGATTGTCGACTTGATTTTCCACGTCGCCTCTCCCTCGATTTTCTCGCGAGAGGAAAAGAGAGGATCACTATTACTCGCGCTTTCGTCCCCTTCGATCGACCATTATGATGTCGTAATTCGTTTAAGACTTGAAACGATGCTAATTTTCAAGCAGCAAACTGCTATTATTGTCATTATTTTTATTTTTATTTTGCGTCGCTTCAAAAGTTCGTAAGTGCCTTGACGACCGTTGGTCGTCTAATCTTAATTGGATCAACTTCGATTTTTCGATCAATTTTATGACATTTATTATGTCCTTCTTTTCCATTTCTTACGATGCACATACGTAGTATCCGTTGATGTCGGAAATATTGATTCTCACGTTGAAAAAGCTTCTACTCTTTTCTCTCAGTTTGAGATAAGGGCGTGCGTGTTTCCGTGAAACAGCACCGCTCGACACAGTGCCACATTAGAAAAATTTGGAAAATATATTCTAATAATAGAGAGATGAATCACGTGTGAATGGCATGTAACGTCCTATTTTCACAGGAGGCGACGACAGAAGAGTTCTATTATGGAGAGTGGAGCAAGCGATAAATAATTTCGGCAGGCCCACCGTGATGAAATCGCAACATGTTAGCAATATATTTTGCCTTGGTTATGACAGCAGCAAGACTAAGATATTCTCCGCTGGGAATGATGATCAAGTTATAGTTCACGATTTGCGCACGTAAGGCATTTTTTCTACAACCAATGCGTGGAATGCGTACTAACAGAGTCAGCGGAGATTAAGAGACGCCGTTTTGCAGGGGCGAATCCCTCAACATCTTCCTGCACGAAAAGCCTGTCTATGGGCTGTCCATTCATCCGCACAATGACGAAGTCTTCGCCAGCGCATGCGACGACGGGAGAGTTCTCATTTACGATATACGTACTAACAACGCTATGGAAACTTTGGCACAATACAAAAGCGCCTTCCACTCTGTCATGTTTAATCCCGTGGATCCGAGACTGCTCGCTACTGCCAACGCTAAAGAAGGTGTCAGTATGTGGGATATTCGAAAACCTTTGGAGTAAGTATACGAACATGTGATTCGATAAATAATAAATGTTAAACGAATGTTGCTTGTAATTAAAGTAGATCTTTATAGGTGATAAATCTGAAAGAATATAGCGCTCACTCAACCGTTGCGTTTTCTGAAGTAGCCAATGTTTAAGTGTTATATGAAACATTATTGTGTAATAATTGAATGAAACATTATTGTGTATAAGTGTGTTGCAATAGTATAATATATCCGCAATTTTTCAGAGTCATCGATTTTTTGGAGTCATTAAACATCATGTTTTATCTATAGGCCTGTACTGTGTTATGGAAGCCCGCAACAGAGTTGTATGAATGTCAGATTTAACTCGATGGGTGACCGATTGCTGGCCTTACGAAGAAGATTACCACCGGTTCTTTACGCTGTCGATTCTCCCACGCACTTATGCGAATTTGATCATACGGGATATTACAACAGTTGTACCATGAAATCTTGCTGTTTCGCCGGCGAGAATGACGAATACGTTCTTTCTGGCAAGTATAAGTGATATAAATGTAAATTTGCTATGTATATCTAAGAAAAATATTTCATATATATATATATATCTATTTAGCATAAATGATTATAGAAAGAAATTACAATTGATGATACATATGAATTTTTACGCAATGAATTTGTAGGTTCGGATGATTTCAACCTGTATATGTGGAAAATTCCTCCTCCCGATGGCAAATCATGGGTGGAATCTGCCCACATGGTGTTGCGTGGTCACAGATCGATCGTTAATCAAGTACGATACAATCAAACAAGCTGTATCCTTGCATCGTCTGGCGTCGAGAAGATTATTAAGATTTGGAGTCCATTTTCATTTGGAAGCGGATGTTTAGGAGGATTGAAGGTTATGAACTTCTTACAATAAGTCATTAGTAGCAAATTAGAAGTCAGGAACGAGTTATAAGCGAGTCAGTAGCGTATTTTAAGGTAATAAGAAAAGGTCATCTACAATGGGAGTAGTATAATGTAGAAAATTGTAAGAAATTTACGAATCAGAAAAAAATGTCGAATGTGAAAAAAATAATCGATTGGATTTCTTACTGCTTACTGCGTACTGCGCAATATTATTTCCATTGTAGATGGCTCCATAAGTCAATAATGGATTTTCTACAATAAGTCATTAATAATAGATCAAAAGTCGAGCAAGTTATAAGCGAATCAATAATATGGCATAAGGCAACAATAAATCAATATCAATTATTGATATTGATCTCCACTGCGTGGAGATGGTCGATTATAACTTAGATTACGTTATAACTAACCAATCACGTGTATTGTTTGCTCTGAGAACCTCTTGATTGAAATATTGTGACGCATAATTTAATATGATTTCTAGATACAAGTTTTCCAAGATTTATGATTTATAATTTTGACTTACTACTAGTATGACTAACTGTTTATTGTAGAAATTCTATTACTGTTGCTTATGATAGTTGTTTTCAAATAACTGTTATGATTTGACATTGTCTATCAACGTTCCTTTTATCTTCTTTCAGAGAGACGCTGGCAAGCGCGAGAAACAACGCCGAGTATTCACACATGATGAATATATAGGGCTGGTTTTACGTAGTGGACAGTTTATGACGCACGATTACAGCCATCAATCGACTAAGGAAGATCCACGAATGATGGCCTTTTTCGATTCCCTTGTGCAGCGCGAAATTGAAGGCTGGAGCTCCGAGGATGTGCCAACACCTCATACTCCCAGCGATTCTGAAATAAATCCAGCAACGGGCGAACCGTATAGCGCGACAGAAGGCGATGGTACTGAGAGAATAATTTTCTGTATTTAAAAAGATGGTATAGTTTTACGTGAAGCAAAATAAAAAAATATCACAAAAATATCGAATACAAAAAATTTTAATTTTTATAAATTCTAATTTTTTTTATTTTTATTCGAACAATTAGATATTTCGTGCGTATTTGATAATTAGATATATCTTCTAGTTTTATTTTGTAATGTTTAGACATTGTTTGTTTTATTATTTTAAGAGATAAATTTTTGCTTCACTTTTAATTATATTCTTTTCCAGATTCAATAGAATAATGTAAAATATCGTTATTCTTCATCGTAGATACTACTGCATCGGAAGGTGGTGTAGCTCCCGAAAGGCCGTTAGAGTCGCCAAATCGCATAACTCGGCTTATCGCAAATCGCAGAAAAAAGCTCATGCGAATGGCCGCGATGGAACGATCCCCCTCGGATTCCGCTAGTGAAGGAGACAACGCTCATCTGAAACGCAGATCCAAATCGAAGTCAAAATCGAAGAGCGTTAAGAGAAAACATACCAGACTGTCTAGCAGAAGAAGACTATCTACCAGACGAAAGTGTACTGTGTTAAAAGTCAATAGTGATTCGGACAGTGACGACGAACGACCGGTTGATGCGGCTCAACCCAGTACTAGTTCCGGGGTGATTTTCCGGAGATCGCGATACGTCACTAGCGCGATCGAGAAAGACGACAAGAGCTCGAGCTATAGCAGCAGCAGTAGCTGCGTTTACGAGGACATTGTCGCCAGTATCAGTAAACGAAAACATTCTAAAACTGATTCGGATACCTCCGCGAAGGCGCACAAACGGAAGCATCGAAAGTGCAAAAATAGTTCTCGACACTCGAACGACGGTTCTGGTAAGAGCCAAAGTAAACGACAGAAACTCGATGACGATTCGGAGGAAGAAGAGAAAATTGCTAGCTCGAGAAATTGTGTTAATGGTAATTCTAGTAAAGACCGTCGTGAAGACGGACCGTCAACGCCGAGCAACAAATCACTTCAAGTTCCTTGTACTCCAGATAGCGGTATTAAATCGGGACTTTCATCTACGGGTGGAAAAAACAGCGAACAGACACGTAAGGAACGAAACAACAGAGGCGCGGACGATAGTTCCGACGAGCAGAAACTGAAACGTATAGAGTGTTTCCGGAAAAAAGTAGAGGAGCTAGCGAGGAGAAGCTATCGTAATCGATCTGCGTCCCAAGCTCAAAAAGTTTCGACCACGAGTGATTCTTCCGATTAAGAGCTCACATTTACTCATCAAAATCCCCGCCTCTCCCTGACGCGCTCTACTTCGATCTCCTATTCCCTTTCCATTTGTACATAATGTAATCTGTGATTCCTTGAAGTATATTTTTATAACACTAAGTTGATCGCGCGCGAACATGCGATCGATTCTTTTTTTTTTTAAATCATGTTTTAAATCTTGCGCGTCTGCCTTTAATCCCATTTCTCGTGAATGTATCGTGCTTTCCTTCTTACAATTTTTCAAAATTTTCTTTATAATCCTTTAATATATATTGTTGGTTATATATTATCAATTTCATTCATAAATCAAGTCACTGATTAGATAGACGGAAATTATAATGTTGTTTGGTACCAATCCTACATCTATCGTTCCGCGTAATATGCGACTGTCAGTGCTTGGTAATTCTCAAGCAGTTTGATCATTATTGTGAGGTGAATGTTTTGCGGATCTGGCTATGTAAATTGCATCATGTAATCGAGACAGAAATTATGAAACAGAAACTGTACTGTAGACGCGAATTAACACACAATCCGCATTAAGCATTCAAGTATATGCGGCAACTCGGCTAATGTGTATTGTTGATATGGTTTGTGCGGTGGAAAGTAATTAAAAGTAATAAATTGGTATACATTTTTTTCCTATGTGTTGAACTTTGAAGAATTATTGTAACTATATTACATTATTTAATCTTGCATTTATATACATCTTTATTAACTGATTACGAATAAACGAGAAGAAACTGAAAACGTAACAAACCTTGCGTGAAAGATTTATTATTCTGCAATTACGTGTCTCGTCTACAATTGAAAAACAGGTTCCTTCCGTTTCCACTTCTCGGAGTTTTATATAGATAAACGTTGACTAATGTAAGTGATGTCATTGCGGTGTTCACTACATCCGCTGGCAAAATAACTCCATCTCCTCAGTTTTCTTACAGATACGATCCTATTCGAACACGTAATCTTCGAACTGACATTGCCCAAAATGTTTTGGGCATATATGAGGTCAACGTATTTTCGTGTACAAAGTTTAATTTTCATTTTAATAATTCTGCAAAACAATCCGTCGGCATACAATATTAATTCATACAACGGCGAGGTGTTCAGAGATCCTGTGCATGTATCGGGTGAACGTGGAAGTTACTTCGGTTTTTCGGTGGCTTTGTACGTGGGTGTGAATGAATCTTTACTACTCGCTGGAGCCCCGCGAGCAAATTCCAATGCACTGCCGTTCGTGACAGAGCCGGGAACGGTCTTCAAGTGTACGATGAATGGTATATGCAAAGAGTGGGTGATTGATAAGACTGGAAACGGTCCACATCCTTACAAGAGACAGATCAATCAGATAAAGGATTATGCTTGGATTGGTGCTACCATTACCGTGCAGAACAGTACGGAGGCTAGAGTTATGGTGCGTTATTGTTCATATTTTCTGTCAGTTATCATTATTGGATAGTATTTGAGATTTTTATTTTAGATTTATGAAGTTAATGTTAATGAAGTTAATGTTGTTTTTTTTTATAGAATTTAGATGAAGAACAAATTTATTGTACAAGTATTTATTATTAACTCAGCTTAAAATATTAGGAATATCTGATATTAAAAATTTTTTAGTTTTTTAATTTTTACCTCTTAAAAATTCAAAACTATTAAAATGATAGTAAAATCTTTATTTATTTTCTTGTAAAAAAGATTAGATCCAATTATGTATGCTGTAATCTATAGGGAATAAAAGAAAATGCGTTTTAAATTATTAAATTAAAACATAAACAATTAAAAATTATCTATCTGCTAAAGAAATATATAAATTCTTCCTTGCTGTTCAATCAGTAATTCTATTGATAACAGGTTTGTGGACCACGATGGATAAATAATGTTATAAATGATAACAAGCCGAATTGGTACATGAATGGCATTTGTTACACGACACTGGCTAATAGCGCTAATGTATTCGAGAGACAAGCAGAAGAGCATCTCTTACTCCTTTCGAACTCTGGAAATCAAATCACGACCAAGAACAACATAAACATTTATAATTATGGGGTGGGACAAGCCGGCTTCTCTTTACACATGAATTCGCAATATACTGTGAATGTCGCAATAGGTAGTCCAGGCATTTACAATTGGAAAGGCGATGCGATATTAGCTGTCGCTCCAATGAATGGTCCATTTTCGCGCACGGTAATTCCCTCGCTGGCTAGAGAGCCGCGGATTCATAGTTACAATTACTTTGGTAAAGATATATTTCTGTTACTTTTCTTTCAAAATAAACGCAGCAATGGACGAATTATTCAAATACGTTAATTATTCAAAACAGAAATTTTTTTCTTTGTTATTATAATTGTTCGATTATAAAAAATTTTAAAGCGAAATAGGAAAAATGTATATAAATTAATATTTGCATTTAGAAAAATATTTATTTTACTATAAAGATAACAAATTTTAAATATATTTTTACAAGTCAAGATCTAATGTCCGACTATTGGTACACTTCCTGTATTTATCTTATAATCAGATTCATGTATATATATATCCATGGTGGTTTTCAGGGTACGCTATCACAGCGGGTACTTACTTCAATGAGCAAGATGTTTGGTATGCTTCTAGTGCGCCACAAGCCGCTAATGTGTATGGAAAAGTCCTCGTGTTTACCTTTCCTCCTAAAACTAATCAGCGTATGTTTATTAAAACGATACTGTACGGTCAACAATATGGTGAGTACTTCGGTGCTGCATTAACGTCCTGCGATGTCAACAATGACCATAGACAGGAATTAATCGTCGGTGCACCACAATGGTCCAGAGACATGGACGAGGGTCATGTCTACATTTTTACAGCGCGACACAATGTATGTTATTTATATACAGATTTAATAATTTTATTCAAATTTAAATTTGACTTTTCTTTCATCAGCATAGCTTTAAACGTTAAACTTTCAACGTTACCTATATAATCTTTCTGTATAATAAATGATTAAATTTTCATGGAAAAATTCATTATAAAGCACTATATCTGATGGAGCTATTCATTTAAAGAATTTCTTAGTAGATCTGAATATTCTTTATAATTGAAAACTAAAAGAACATATTTAGCTCTCTAAAAATTATATTTTGCGCAAAATTCAGAACAATTTAGAAGAACTACAAACGCTCGAAGGCGAGATTATCGGAGGTAAATTCGGATTCACCGTGATGTGTCTGGGTGACATAGATTATGATGGTTACGATGACATCGCTGTAGGTGCACCTTACGAGGAAGAGAGCGGCGGTGCGGTGTACATATTCAACGGAAACAGAGACGGCGTTTCTCGAAAATATAGTCAGAGACTAGTCGGCTCGCGATTCTCGCCGACGATACGGGGATTCGGTATCTCTATCTCGGAACCTCGAGATGTGAATCATGATAATCATTCCGATATCGCTGTAGGTGCGTATCTATCCGGCGAAGTGGTCCTGCTGAGATCCGCGCCAGTCGTCACGGTAAATGTGACATTGACGTACTTGCAAAAAATCAAATTGTTGAGAAACACAACGACCTTCAAAATCGATCTCTGGATGTCTTACGATGGCATATACGTACCCGAATATCTACGTAAGCAATCGACGTGTATAATTCTTTATCCTATATATTTGTTAATTTATGAGTCATTTTTTAAAAATTATATATTGATGAAAATTATACGACACATACCCGGCTTTCTTCTATCATCGTCAAATTTGTTATCTGTCACTCTAGAAGTCACCGCAGTCTTGAAGATTGATCCATTGTATGGCAGGGCTATGTACCGAGCACAGAAAAGTAATGACGGACTACAGACTTACAGATTGTATTATACGCTGTTTAAAGCTACGATTACAAGTCATCTACTTGAAGTACATCTAATGGTGCATACATTTTTATGTCTTGATATTGATCTTTTCAACACACTGAATTCACATTTTTGTGTTTTAGGAGAACATTCAAAATGTAATAGATCCGCTTGAAATATCGGTGTCTATGCAGCTAGAAGATGATCTTCATGCAAGAAACGAAAGCTCATTATGCACATCTTGTGTCGTGATAAACAAGCTCCGCTCGAAGACTGAGGATCTTATAAAGCTGCCATTCTCCGTAGATTGTGGCGAGGACAACATATGCGTGTCCAATCTCAGTGTGACATTGTCTACTGATTCAACTTTAGGCAACAGGTATATCATTGGTTCTGCGCCGATAATTACTCTCCGCGTCGACGCTTACAATCGCGGTGAACCGGCATATCAGACCAAAGTACGCATCTTCACCGAGGTTTTAACGTTAGCGAGTATCCCGCCCGAGTGTACGGAGGATCCTCGCGTGAGCAACACGCTGGATGTAATCTGCGATATTGGCAATCCTCTTAGAACGAATGTACGACGATCTTCCACGTACGTAGATTCTACTAATGAATAAAAGATGATTCAACTCATTGTCTTTCAGAAAACATTAACACTGCAACTGGATATGAGTATGGTGAGGTATGATGTTAAGAAGGTGGAAATACAAACGAATATTACTACTCAAAGCGATGAGGCGAATTGGGATGATAATAGTTATATCATCACTGTGTATTTTGACGTAGACATCGACATAGCAATCGCCGGGTTGGTCTCGATGACACTAATTCAGGATCATTAGAAAAAACTTCAGAAGATGCTAGATCTCATCAAAAGAATCAACTTTTATTAAGAAATTTATATTCTCTTTCTCTCTTTCTCTTTTTGATGCATTTTTGAGGAGTTACATTCTTATTTGACTCGATTGTGACTACGCAATCGATCGCATTGCGCGCGACATCTGACAACATCAGTCTACGTTTTTGCGTATTTGTTGTCTTTTTACAAAAATAAAATCAAAGGATATAAACTAATATTATTATCAGCGCGATCAATGCTCCTTGAAAATGTGTCGGAAGAATAAGTTCCTTAACAAAAGCTGATGAGATCATCCATCTCTCTAAGCTTGTCCCAAAAGTTCTAAAATATTCTATGTATATATATATATATATATATATATATATCACAATTCTCTATTTTCATTATTGTTTTCATTAGGAAAGCACAAGAGAACTTATACTCATATCTACGCGAAGACGAGAAGAAATCGTTGAACAATATCAGGTTTCAACATTTCTATGAGGTGCAAAAATTCGGCGCTAGTCCTATTGAGGAAGTAATATTGACTGTGAAAATTCCGACGCACCTTCGCCGATCCGATGCCAAGGACGTAATGATCATCAATATCAACGATACTGACGGCAGAATGGACGGATATCAATTTTATTGCAGCGACTCAAATCAAACAGAAGTATTTTCTATTACATCTAACAAGATCGTATCCATGGATGATGTAATTGTGAATTCATCGAGCATCGCGAGTAATAACACGCACGCGAGATTTAGCATAGAAGAAAATACGCAGATAAATGTGCCATCTGAAAACAGAACGCTCTATATTAATTGCACAAGTAATGCAATTGAATGCGTTCATATTACTTGTAGATTGGGTCCATTCTTAAGTTATTTGTCTGTTGCGAAATTTTTGGTGACGTTGGATTTGCAATTATCGAATTTTCCTGGTAAATATAAATCCAATAATCTCAATCCCTGGCAACTCGTTGACTCGTGTAAAATAGCTCTGGCAGTGTCGCTTAGCGCCGAGACACTATCAGATATTACCAATTAATATATATAAAAGAACACATGATAGAATATGATATAAGAAATTGATATAAGAGAAGAATATATTTTGAATATTTTCTGATTACAGCTGACATGCTGAGGCATAAAGACATTATATTTTACGTGACTGAAGGTAGCGTTACTATAACGCAACCTGATAATATTGCTCAAAGAGAAGGTCATAAACCGGACACTACTTTGGTTGCAACAACATTTCTAGGTTCACCGATAGCTCAAGGAATAGCTGTGTGGATAATAGCATTATCAGTAATTTTAGGAATTGTATTGTTGATATTGTTAGTACTAGGTTTAATAAAAATTGGGTTCTTCACTAGAAAGAAGAAATTGGAACTCGAAGCGTTGAAAGCTGAGACTGACGTATGTTTAGCATTCTCATCAAAATTAAATAAAAGTTCTCATTTTAATTTTAATTTCTTATGATCGTCATTAGTTGCTTTATTAAATAGTGATTTGTGTTTCAGAAAAAGTACAATGTGGTTCTGGAAACAACGTCTTCCACAGCAACTCTGGATCATGACTGAATACGCACAAATAAAATTTATAGAACTTAATTAATTTTAATGCATTTTTTATGATATATATTTTTTCTTCGTAAATAGTAGACCATAATTATCATTATAGTTTAATATATAAAAAAATATATATTATGTATATCTTTTTAAGAACAGTTTCATAAAATAATAAAGCATTTTTTATACAAATGTAATTTCAAAAAATATTTACCTTGCTATAATTGGACTATAAAAGATTCAGTAAAAAGCGATATATTTATTTTTTCAAAACTGCCATCTAAAACATACAATCTTTAAAATCCTACAAAGCAATTTCGAAACGAGTTTAATTTTATTTATGCAATTAATTCATAAGATTTATATATGATATCGGGAAATATTTTTTCATATCTGTATGCCAATTCTAAAAATTTATTAAGAAATAACCGTGTGTCTCACGTATCTCAATAAACAAGATTTTAAAAAGTAAGTAAGTAAATTACACATTTAAGTAATATTGTTGAAGTTTAGTTGAATATTATAATTATAGTAGATAAATTCTTATTTTGACATCAAGATATTGTAATGTGTAAATTACTAGGCAGGAACACTAAATTACTGCGTCCGGATGTTCTCAATCATAGTCGGATACACAAAAATAGACTTTAGAACGTAACTTAATATACTTTAATATATTTTATACATGTGTGATGTGTATATTTATTTTTTAATGAAAATAAATATATATATGTATAATAATTGTGCACTGTTCGTAATTTAAATGTATATATATATAT
>Ga0157363_1000801_pt1 | contig 24917 bp, 18 predicted proteins | sample AttsexASBM1_FD_111477 | JGI IMG/M metagenome (GOLD analysis project Ga0157363, IMG submission 111477) | Fungus gardens microbial communities from leaf cutter ant in Ribeirão Preto, State of São Paulo, Brazil - Atta sexdens ASBM1 | ecosystem: Host-associated > Fungi > Mycelium > Unclassified ... | reverse complement strand
ATCAAAATGTTTTCAATATACTTAAGATTTTTGCAAAATTATTTTGATGGTCCCACAAAATTTTATTTCAGATCTGTATCTACCAAATTTTCAGATTCTTCAGCAAAATTACTTTTTCAGTAAAGGGATTACAATGCATGTTTATACTGAGAGAAAAATGTACTCAATTTTAATAAAGAATTCTTATGTAGATATCTCATTCAACACTTAAGTTTTTAATATTTGATTTCAACGGATTCTACATTTTTTTTTTCTATGGATTTAACACGGTTCTCTGACCGATTGTTTTTAATAATTTGTTATTTTTATTTTAATAATCAATGTACACACTTTTTTACTTATTTATGTATATTACAAGTTATTAACGTTTGACATTGTCTCTTATTACAATTATTGGTTTAATCGTTGTTTTCCTTTCACTTGTTATATAAAATAATTTTGATTTCATTACATCGGAATTACATCTAATATTGCTCCTTTCTGACCGTTTTCCTTTTAAATTTTGCTTAATAAATAATTGTTTAAATAATAATATAACATTTATTTAAATATTTGCTAAATAAAAAGTGTAATAGTTGAATCAAATTAATGGCTCTTGTACTAAATAAATAATATATGAACAATTATAAATCGAAATTATATAAGAATAATGATGAGAATAAATCAATTAATAGAAATAATTCTGTTTTTTGGTCAAAGCGAGTTTTAGTATTTAATAATACTAAATGCAAATATATTATTTCAGTTTTATAAACTGAGCGTTGATAAATGCGGTTTATCGAACTTGAAATGCAATCATAACTGAAGTTTAAATTAACATCTTAAATTGATCATTCATTTAATAATGATGCTAATAAGCATTTTAGATAAATAATTTATCTTAGAAACTTATAAATAATTTATTGCAAAAACTATTACTTGATAAATGAATATAAATATGTTTACATTTAATAAATGTTCAACTGGCGCTATTCAAACAAAGTGATTAAAATTTATAATATTTTTCTCTCAGTAAAAATGTATAATATTTTTCTTTTAGTATATACTGAACAAATTTCTGATTAAAAATGAATGAATCAATATAGATTCTGATTGCATATAAATCCGAATTCTAGTCGAGAGATAACCCAAATGTCCAATTACAATCGGAATTCTGATTTATATAATCGAAATTTACGTATATATTGATTCATTCATTTTCAACCAGACATTTTTCTCAGCATATAATATTTTAAAACACAATGGCGATCGTAATGGAACTTTAATTCGACGGTATTTCTCTTTCTAGCTCCTTCGTCATTTTATGTTAACATTATCACAATTGGAAAAAAAATACTATCGATGATATTTATGATAAATGGCTTCGAGTGATTAACGAGATATGCTTAATAGATAGATCATAAAATTCTATTGCAATCTATTGTGGCCATTCCTGTGAAACAATCAAATAACGTACTCTTGCGTACAATAATTTTACTATATTTTTTTATATTCTTACATAGTGTGACTAGATAATGATAGCGTATATTACTTTATTATCGCGCGATGAAGATAACAGTAGATAGTAGAAAAGATGCTAGATAGTAAGAAGAAAATGGATATTTAAAAAAAGAATGAATAATCGCTCGAGCGAGTGACTACCTCGATACCTCTCAAGTTAATTGGTTGGATGACTGATTTTGGACATTGAATGAGTCATTCGCGAAGCAAAAAGAATGCGACATTGAAATTCATGTGACACATAATAATTCCGTTCTTCCCGTGTAAGAAGAATTGCGCAACATTCGCAACAATAGAGAAAAAACGAGACTGATGCATCAGGAATGATCACACGATTAATGTATTAATGTTGTTTAACTTTATTTTCGGTTAACTTATTTTTTATTTTTTATATTTTTCTAGTTCTTAGAATTAGATCAAAAGTAAGTACATCGAAGTTAAAGTTAATTGCACTAAAATACAATCTTTTCCCTTTCTTCTCTATATAATTTTTTTTTGCATTATTATAATGTTTTAAATGAGGAAGGAAGTCAATAATCCTGCAAATGATTTTAATGATTGTGCGATTTAGCACGAATTTTCTAAATTCATTTGTTAACAATTCTCATTTAAAATATTATAATAATGCAAAAAAGTTATGAAAAAAATTACGTATTCTCTAAATTCTTTGGAATGGAATTTTACTTTAAAGAACAAAATTGAGCTAGTTTTGAAAAAGAGTAGCTCAATTTTCAATATTCAAGAGTGAAATTTTACTCTTCAGAGTGACAATTCTCTGTAAAAGTTTTAAACAGAAAGAAAGGGAAAACATTATAATTTATGATGCTGTAAAAAACTTAAAAATATTCTTCATAATTTCTGAGATATAAACCTTTATGTGAAAAGTGAAATGATTTCGGCAATTTTAGCCTAATTGCGTTCTCGCGCAAAGTTTCACAATTGAACCGGGCAGATCGGAAGTTGACAATTCCGTATTTACCGGCCGATTGCGTATGAAACTGTCGGGTTTGGAAATATTTTGCTTTTACCAAGCAAAGACTTCCGTTAATATTGAGCGACATTACACAATTATTCGACAGAAATGTGTTTTAGTGATTGGGAAATTCAGGTTGAGTTTCAAATAAATTTACGGAAATATGAAGAGATGCAACAAAGTTATCTCCTGTTCTGATGATTTTAAAGATAGACATGGCGTAATGTCACAGAAATGGTTCGTGGCATATAAGATTGTATCAACGCATCCTGTCGACATTTTTTTTGCTCCTACTTTAAACCTTATCTTAGTTTTAAGAACATATGTATAGACTCTAGAAGTTTTATAATAGGTTTTAATTATAATATGAATTCTTACAATAAGAATTATTATAAAAATTCTAATTAGCTCCTACGTTGAGTCTCTAAATGGCAATTATCGAAAAATATGTTACACCCATACGGATGTTAGCAACCAGATCTTAATATGTGAATACGATTGATTTTTAATCTTTTCTGTTTTTAAAACTTCCTTGAAATAAAATTAAACACTTCGCGTTCCGAAAAGAACAAGAAACATTATTAAATTGTCTCTATTCCGAAGTAATCTACATATGACGTCAGCACCATGATATCTTGTCCGTGTTTATAATAAAGAAAAAAGAAATAACGAGAAAATGCAGAACGTGACATTTGGAGGCATTTAATATCATCCTATCTGTCAAGTTTAATTTACGCAGTTAATATTAGAGAAAAAACGTAATGTTCCCCTATTTTGTTCTTTTGTAATATTTATTTTTTAATTATATTCAATAAATTATATTCAATAATTTAATTATATTCAACAAACGATAATTTATATTAATTTACGTAAGTTAACGTAAAACATTTATGAAATGATGAAGACAGTTTACAAAATGGGAAAAATCTTTAAAAGAAACATTATGTGACTATCTGAATATGATGATGAAGTGAATCTTTATCTATACTTTTACAGAATTTGAATTCTTCAGATCTATTTGGACTTCTCATGCTTGACTTTGCAGAAAATTCTGCAATGTATTGAGAAGTTTCTATTTATGAATACATATTCTCCTAGCAATACTTTTGCGTTGATCCTGTCCTTGTGAATATTTACTATCGGTTTACTACGAGCATCTCTTCCTTGATCCGCAGATATCTCTAGGGACACTTCAACCATTTTGAAATAACTAGAAAAATTCTTGAAATCATTGAAAAACGCTTTCTAATGTGTGTCTTGCCAAACATTAACATACATTTAATTATATCCTGGAAAATGTAATCTTAGTAAAAAAATATTAAATGTCTATATTTTCTTCATTTATCTGAAATTTCTTTTACCTACATTGTTATCTATTAGTTACCGGCATTAAGTATAAGTTTAAAGAGTGCTTGAAACGAAATATAATTTACATCAAATGTCATAAATCAATTTTTGAACTATAAAACTTTAAATAATGATTAATAAGGTGCCTAATATTTTTGGCCAAGGCTGTTAGTTATTCAAGTTCACTTACTTTTTCAAAAGAAGAAGAACAATACCTTAAGAATTAATTTAGGATATTATCTCGTTACTTACGAAATTTAAACTAACGTTAAACCACGTTGACATTAAAAATCGTATGAAAAAACTTTGATATACCTGTAATAATTAAACATTAATTGTTAACAAGAAGATTGCAGTCGTGGCGACAATTATTTCACAACTTCGATACCTATCTAAAAACAAATTAAAAACATTTTACAAGAGATGTTAATTACAATAGAATTTTAAGTAGAGTCTACATTACCACTTTTGCCTTTACTGAGTACGTGTTAATTTATACGTATAGATACGTGTTTTCTTCCGAGGATTCTAAGTTTCCGTTTAAATCTTAAGGCGAGAGAATCCATATGGAGTCTGGAACTCACTTGACTCTTCTATCTCGAAGAGGAAAGATAAAAAGGGTGGGAGGGTGGAGGCGAATTGCAGCAACAGTCGTAAAAAGAAGCTCGAAAATGTTCCATGCCCGAAAGATCAGATCGCGGATTATGAATGTGGGACGCACTTTCATGTTCCATGGTCATCCAGTCGGCCGAATCGGGTCTGATTTGCTTCTCCCTATTCTCTCTTTCGTTTAATTGCGGCGCCGGCCGCCCATCCCGATAGGGATGTGCGATAGGCGTATCGATATACATATCATTATGCGAAAAAAATCGATTTTTTGCAAAAATGTCGATTAAAATCGCCTTCGAAGTTCAAAGGCGCTCTCTAAATTTCTTGAGATGAAATCTCACTCCAAAAAAGTAAAATTACTGCCACTATTGAAAAAGATTGACAATTTATTTGCACTCTAAGATTGGCAGATTTTCACTTTTTTGAAATGAGATTCGCTCCAAAGAAAGAACTTTCACTCCTTTTTGAAATGAATCTTACTTAAAAAAAAGTGAAATCATCTCAAAGAAGTGAAAATCTGCCACTCTGGTACAAAAATGCAAATATTTTCACTATTTTTTAATAATGGCGGTACTCTTTTAAAGTGAGATTTCATTCTTTTTAATATTCACTCCAAAAAAGGAATGAGTTCTTTCCTTTGGAGTGGGTCTCTAAAAGTTTCACTCTAAAAGAGTGAAAATCTGCCACTCTTGTTCCTCAAGAGTGCAAATATTTTTATTCTTCCAAGAAATTTAGAGAATAAAAAATCATTTTTTTTCTCCGTAACGATACATGTACTTTTACCGTATTGCACATCCCTACCACCCGATATATGCGATGATACAGGCACACGTCTTCGGGAGCGAGCGCACGTATAATCTGTAAGCTGAGCTCGTAAGAAAACCGAGGTGACGCGATAAATGAGGGAACGTCACTTTTCAGTCACTTCTACAGCCGGCTGCAAAATTGTTCAATGCATTCTTTTCTGACTTCTCAGCCGCTTCTTGCTCATTAATTAGATAATTATTATGCGCAAAGTGCTTTTTAGTTGAGAAAAAAAAGATTTTTCAAGGATTAAAGGAGGATATAAAAAGGAATCGGTTCAGTCAAAAAAAAAGTGTGAATAAAAGGAAGTGTTTATAGATTTTGGATACGATAAAAATTTTATATAACTTTATCATATCTAGGAAGTCAAATCCATAAAGATTTTTCCTATTATTCCTTTTATTTACACCTGTTCGTACAGAAATTGACCCCTTTTTTAAACATCCTCCTTTCAACGAATCGAAATAAGACTCAAACCGCGTTTTTCGATGAGTTTCAAATGGAATCCGACTTAATAAAGTCTTGGAGATAAGTTATGAAATCGCACGATAAACATCTAATCCAGTTCGCAAAAGTATGGAAATTTCGATGCGTTATTACTGTGTTTGCCGCCTGACTGTCAGTGAAAGGCCAGTTCGTGTAATTTGCGCACATTCGTGCACGATTCTATGCTATCTAGATAAATTCACCAGTCAGCCATGGTTCCGAAGGTGTGGATTGCCGAAGGATCGGAAGAAATGTGGCCCTTTCGTCGAATGAATTCGGCAATTTTGCAATTTCGAGTGAAGCGTGTCTCTTCGGGAGTGTCCTCGAGAAACCTGACGGTTGCAGTCGCAGTTCGGGAGACCCTAGCTTCGTATAGCGGATAGACATTCATGTAGACGCGGGTAGGTCAGCTCGCTCGATTATCGAATTCCATTACGTAATCGCAGACGATTGCGCCAGGTAGCGGACGACCTGCCCGAGTGCCCGCGTGTTGCCGGTTGTTAGAATCGCGAACCAGTCTACCTCGATTCTCAGCTCACGAAATCGTGTAATATAAAGGGTGGAATTTGTATACAAAGGAAAAAACGGTTTTACTATTTAAATATTATTTAGCTAGATAAAGATCTGAAAATATTTTTCATGCACCGAAATAATTAGAATGCTATTGACAACATGTTGTAAAAAGTTTTAACATTCTATATAGAAAAATTTACTGAATTTTAATACATATTTCTTTAGATAGTATTAAATAAACATTTACTTACAATAAATAAATATCAACTTAATAAAAAAATAATAGTAATTAAATTAATAATTTTTGTATGAAATAAATATATGTTTATATTTAGTAAATATTTATTTAGTTATTAACTATTGGAACAAATATTTATTAAAATTTAGTATTTTTTCAATGCAGTAATCAGTTTGAGCGTCTTATATCAATATTTTGATGTTCCAAACAAAATTATTTTCAGATCTGTGTTTACCTAAATGTTTACTTGAATAAAATCGGAAAAATTAATGTTTCATTAAGAACATTAGCCAATAACAGTCAATTGAAAACAATCTTGTTAATTCAATGACAGTATAAAGGTTACAGCATATAAAAACTTAAGCAGTAAGCAAATCAGCATGTTGTTTGTTACTGTTTACGTCTTATTGCTTTATGTTTCTTGTGTGCCACAGTTTTTTTAATTAAACAAATAACATGTATTAAAGCATGACGTATTTGTTAATAGACTAATGCTGTTAATACAGTCTTTTTTCTGAATATGTTTCTTCGTACTTATTTCTTCGATAATTTTTTTACAAGAACATTGAAGTGTCAAGGAATGTTAGGTAACTGTCAAGTTGAGTTTCAATCAATTTAATTAGTTGATTAATTGAGATGAATTCTCGATGAATAATTGGCTTCTACATACAGGATAGATACTAATTGCAAGCACTCTAAAAGATTTTAAAGGGTGATTCCTTACACAAATTCAAAATGAAAGCTTAGTTTCAGAGATACAGGGAGTTAAAGGAAAAATTTTGAAGGAAAAATTTTGATTTTTTTTCCCAAAAATTTTGAAAATCACTTTGTGTATGTTTAAAATTTCATCAAAATGACTTGAGTGATTTCTGATATTTTTGGAAAAAATGAAATTTTTTCTTCAACTTTGATATCCTGTATTCTTTGAAATTAAACCGTTACAGACATGTAAGAATTTTCGTTTTGAATTTGTGTGATAAATCATCTCTTAAAGAATATCTTTTAGAATATTTATTGTTAGTATCCATCCTGTATATATTATTCTGAATTCTCATGAACTTCTAGTCTGTCTCTATTCTTCATTCAGACTTTGATACTTCTTTTAACCTTATCTCAATTTTTATTTGTAAGTTTTAACGATACAAAAATAAATACAGTAGGCTAATGAGAGTCAGCAATGATAAACGGCGCAATTATTTAATGAATAATCAATAATCAGATATTGAATTGATGTCTTCTTTATTTTGAACGTTTCGACTCTCTTTGGAGTTCTCCTCAGCAAGAATGAAGTATAATTAGCTCACATGTTCATAATGTTTAAGTTACTCGCAAATTGACAAAGATGCAGCGTTGTTAATCCGACATTTTTTTAAAAAACAAATCTTATTAGATATAAGCGTAAACAATTTAAATGACTTACCATCACGGAACATGAAGCATTGCACTGAAGCACTGAGAGGAAAGATTTTATTAATTTAACAAGCCATCGGTACCTGTAACAAATTTGATTTGTAAATATAATGACACCAAATGTATTAACATTGAAAATGAATATGATTTGTTACTTTTAATTGGTTGTCCAAGCTATTTTTCCGTCATGGGGACTGATACTAGTCTGCTATTCCAATCAATTATTAGTAATAAAACAATCACGTATTTGCTAGATTTTTGTTAAGAGATTTGGATAGATTTTTGTTTGCTAGCAATACTAATTATTAGCAAAAGATATAAATAACAATTTAGCAAATCGATTGTTCTATTAACAATTGTACATTCGTTTCTGCAATATGTCAGCTCTACATAGCCTATATTATTGCAGAAAGGAATATATTTAATTACATCACATTGTATAAAGGAAAAGAATTGATTACGCATTACATCCAAATAAAATTTATTTTAGATTGGCAACAGAAGTTTTATATAATAAAATTAATAATCTAAATTTGTATGAATCTAATTTTGTATGATAGAATTTTTTCTAAATATTGTAATTAAGCACAACATATATTTCGTCATTAGCCATAGTATGAATATAAAGAGTATTTGGATCAAGCAAATTATTTATTCTGATACATATATAATCTTCTGTAGGTTCTACTTTGTAATCTAATACATGTTCAGATAATCCAGTATTTAAAAGCAAACAAGAAATGAACAAACGTTACGATTTGCAACGACCAAATAATGGATATAAATCTTCAGCGCCTGTTATTACAATCATCCCTAATTTACAAGTAATTCCTTTATAATCAACCTAGTTGAAATTTATGCAACCGATATGTCTTAAGTTCAATAGAAAGAATGTAACGAAATGGTAACATGTTATGTAATGTCGTAGTGTTACTAGATTCAGCCTGCATATCAGGTATTAAACTTTCTTTTGACAGGAATCGATGATACAAACCTATCTGGTAATTTACAGCAAGGGAATGGGCTATATTCAAACGAGACATATTAGCTGTAGCAGCTTGAGTAAGATCTCTATGTTTAGTTTCATAATGAATGATTGATAAATGAGAAATTGAACCACTTTGCTCAATAATTCTCGGATAATGAGCTAGAAATTGTTGAGTGCATTTTTGGAAAGAGAAGTTTCTCCCGTTAAAGAAATGAACAATTCATGGTGTTCTTGCATTAAAACTTTTAAACGAAAGCTAGAACTTCTTGATAATCTTTTTGTGAGTACATTAGTAAAGTATTTGACGCATAAATAAATAAAGTTGTCAATATGGATTATCTTCGTTGACCAAATCGCCAATAATGACTCCAAAATATCTAACGAAACATAACATTTCTGAATCAGTCATTTTCAACTTTTTTCTTTTTAGTCGATGAAGATGCTGCATGGTGGTTTATTTATAGAATGTTTAGGTACATAATCAAACATAATAATATTCTATTATTTAAAGAAATTAGATCAAAGCATTTGTTCTTGCCATTAGTAAGGTTGTTTAAAATGTGAATCATATCAATATTATGAAAATTTTCTCGAACATCATAAAATTCATCAGCGCTATAATTATCAATCATATGAAAGGATCGTGAAATACACATTTTTCTTTTAAATCTGTTTCAGAAACATTGCACAATTATATTGAATATCATCATTATAATTAAAGATATTTCTCAAAAGGACAGGATCCTCTGTTGTTTCTTTCTCTGCTTGCTATGTATTATTTTTATGCATTTTATAAACCCTACAGAAAAAGTAAATAAAAAAGGACTCTAGCAAACCAAGTATTCTATTTAATTCTAAATTATCTCCTATTACTAATCCAAGAACAAAAGATACTCGTTTCAAATACCCTTGGCTACTTTGAATCAAAAGGTTTTCACTCTCAAGTAATTTTAAAACTTTGATTAGAGGCAAAAACATTTCTTTATTTGTAAAATATGATCTTGCTCAGTTCTCAAATAATAATACAGAAAATATTTTTTTTTAAGAGAGAACGACATTCGAAAGATAAACAAGGTAATGATATATATATATGGTTCCAAGTTTTTCCACATGAGATCCAAGTGGATTATTTACTTTTACGTTATCGAAATAAACAAAAAGAGGGAGGACAACATCACGTTTTGAATACTTTTTTCTTTTTTTAGCCCATAAATGATCCTGAATGAAATTATATAATTCTGAATTTTGTTTATTCAAAGATTCCATATAACCCAAAGTATTTGTTAACGCATTAGGTAGCTCAAAAAATTTCTTCAGTATCAAATTTAAGGGAATATACTGATCACATATAGGGACATATTTTCCTTTTACAATATTATTTTCTTTTGTAACACAAAATTGTCTGCCAATTTCATAAGATATAGGAGTAATATACTCACCGGAATTAAAAAAATGTTTAAATACTCTGACGTTTTTTGAAAGGATTTTCTAAAGCTTTGAACATTATTTCTAATCTTTCAATTTCATTCTGAAGCAGCTCTGATAATATTTACATTTTGTTTTAATATTGACAATACTCACTACCCATCATAGAACTTACATCACTTATTATTTTTTTTAATTCAATTTCTTGGAAAATGAGAGTTAAAGTAAAGTTTTGACATAAACACTTCAACTGATTTTTGAAGTGATGATGCAAATTGATTAAAATTATGAAAACAACATCTCTATCAATCTACATCAATTTGTACGTCCGCATGGGATAATAGTAAATTAAAATTAATATTTTCATCGTTACAAGAAGAAACATTTTGAAGAAACATATTTCATTACAGTCTCTACATTCTACAGGAAAATTATGAAATTTCTGAAGATGTTTCCGAAAAGAATTTTTTCCAAAATTTTTGAAACAATTATTTTCTCCACATGCATAAAATGATAAATCAAAGTATACAATAGTTAAATGAATAAATAAGGATGGATGTGTAAGTTCTATGCACAAACTGCATGTAGGCATTTTTGTATATGCTAATATTTATATGTAACTAATAATAACTAAACGTATATATTACTTTATAAAGCTAAACAACATAAAAAAATTATTTTCTAATTTTACAAATAAGATTACAAGCGCAAATGTATATGTATCAGAATATATATGTATCAAAATAAGTCATAATGAAATATGCACAGCAATAATGCGTCTGTTACTTACTACTCAGACCTAGTAGCATTACGATGTAATAAATTCATTTAACAGAGACTCCACACTACTATAATGAAGTACATATTGATGATTTCGTGGCACTTCATATGCAGCACGCTGAATAAATTTGAGCACATTCTAGCGGATATTGAATATGAAGGGCATGAAATATTTTAAAACATATATCAATGGCTTTCAATAGAGTATTCCCTTCAAAGTATTTTCTTGTTCCTAACACCACAAAATTTTGATTAATTTCCTCTAATTTAGGACCAACAATAACTACTAAGAGTTGAAATGGACAACTGTACTGAGCAAGTTTTTCTTGTCGAAGATCGAGTTGAACTTGTAAATCTCCTATTATCTGAAAATAAAAGAAAATGATGCTGACAATTAATAGTAATAAATAAAAATAAAAATTAATATTACGTAATAAAATTATAAAATTATTTACAAAAATATTACCTTAACATGGAGGAGAAAACCTTCCTGCATTTACTGAAGCAAACAAGTGAAATAGATGTCAAAACTTTTAAAGTTTTTAGATCTATGAGAAAAATAAATAAATAAATATACTCTCACTATTACAATAAAGTTTTATCGTATTAAATGTAAAGCATTTTTCACTCGTACCTTGAGATATTGTATCAGTGCCGAAATCTTTTATTTTAGCTTTCAATTTGTTGAAGAGAAATTCTGAAAGTTTAGGCCAATTACAAAATAATTTCAGTGCTTTTTTCGGATTTCTTTTCTTAAAATCAAGCTCCAACTAGAAAAATAATATAATTTCATCATAATGTTAAGTATTCGTTTTATAAACAACATATTGTACTGCTTTGTAACTTCAGTGCTGTTTACCAAAGTATAGCCTTTTTCGTTATTCTGGATAATATTGTGCTATGTACTACCCTATAGAAAAATTACTTGTCAATAGTTCTGACCACCACAAATCAGAAGTTCGCTGCCAATAATCTAAAACTTTTGAACGGTTGTGAACTATTTTTTAACCAAAGGAGAGTATCGAGAATTTCATCAGGATTATCTCATACTGTTGCTGAAAAAGAAAAATGTAAGTCTATACAAGAATCAATATAGAATATATTTGAAAATTTAACTGTCACTGAAAAAAAAAAATTGAATTTGTCACTATTAAGCACAATTAGGTTATATTTGTAGATTAAGATATTCTTAACAAAAATATTTTATATCACTTCACAATATTATGCAAATTGTTTATTAATTAAAGGAGTCTTATACATAGCATTTTCATCACTAATAACCCGAAATTTTGCGTGATTGCAAAATGGTAAACGACTTTTTTTTATTAATCTCAATCAGTTTTACGCTTTCACAAATTTTGATAGTGTATTGTAGGACACCCTGTACATAATATATTCCTTCATCCTCTCTCAATCTTTTCTTTCTCTCTGTCGTCCCTTTCTTCCAGTAGGGATAAGATTTAATTTAGCAAGCTATCTTCTTTTGTATTGTACCATTTGTTGTATAATTTACCTTTTCCTAAGTTGCAATTTCCATTATTGGGATCAATGTCAATGTATGTTTCCTAAAGAAAAAAATGAACTAATAATTAAATGAAAAGTTTAGGAAAATGAACAAGCTTTTCTGTTGAATGATTTAAATAAGAAATAAATAGTTTACAATGCAGAGGCAATGCATCTTCGTTTCCGTAGGAAAAAGTTTAATTATTTTACTGGAAATGAAATTAAATCTTTCAGACGACAGGCTACAAAACAATAAAATTTTTCAATTATTACACTGAAAAGAATTACTTAAACAGTAGCATGCATATGCATATAAAAAAGCCTTCTAAATAAAAAAAGAAACAGAATTGTGTGAAAAATAAGGAAGATTAAAACTGAAAGAAACTCCAATGATCGTATTATAAATGAGAATCGTATTATAAATGAGAATAAGTCCCATTTTAAAATTACATTACAAACGTTTGTGCACATTTCAAAAATTTACACTACAATGTACCGCTTGTCTAAATCATCTTTTAATTCATGTCTATGACTTCCGCAAGATAATTTCTAGTTATAAAATTAAGCTTTTTGTTATTTTTGTATTTCTGAAGTACAATTAATCCCTTGTCATATTTCTTAAAAATTTCTTCCAAATCCTACAATGATAAAATACAAAGTTCCATTTTAATATAAAAAGAAATTATGTGTTACACACTTCAAATATTTAATTAAAAAAGAATTAGCTCATAATAATTTAAGTTATATATTAGGCGTAGTAAAAAGAAATCCATTATTTTTGCACGAAATTAAATGAAATATATATATGTATATATATATATGTATATATATATATATATATATATATATATAATTTCTGACTTCTACTCACATAATATTCACATAATATTCACATAATATTCAAGAATTATTTTTTCTTTTCGCAATTTATTAGAAATATTTTGTAGATTTGTTTCTTTGCTAGTTGCGAGAAGCCTCGTTTTCTTTATTTGCATTATTATTTAATTTTAAATTTCTAATATCAATATTATTTCTAATATCGTGCCTGTAAAAAAAAATGTTTTTATTACTGATGTGAGAATGTACTTAAAAATATGAATTTTTATTTAATACACACTAAAAATACTAAAAAAATTACCAGCGATTTCATAGATTATGTCACTGAGCTTCTCAGTTGCAATATTAACATTAACCTACAAAATCATATTAAATATTTTAAATATAATATTATTATATTCAAATATAATTTAAAATATTTTCTTTGTCGCATTTGGCACATATAACTTTATTTGATTTTGCACGAACAAACATTAATTAAAAAATTTTTTTTTAATATGTAAATATTTATATCTTTTTTTCTGCACCTCTGTGTTAAATTTTACATTGAAAAATAGTCTTTCTTCAATAAGAGGAATCAATAATTGTATAGTATCACTATCTAAATACGGAAATTTTTCTTCTGTTATTTTCTGATTTGTAACAAAAAAAAATATATATTAATGACTCAATGAAGAGCATAAAACTTACCAGATTCATATACATTATATTATAATATATAAACTCTTTATATTGCAATTGTGATCTCTACCAAAACAATCTTTAACAAAATAATCTTTTCTTTACATTTTCAAATAAATCGAAATGAATATGCGGATGTGAAGATCACATCATCACTCGTTCGAGTTCGCTTTATTTATTCCAGACGCCTCATTGTTCATGATTGCTAATGATTCGCGAAGCATGCAAAATAAAAAAGCTTGAATAAGTAACGATGTGATTTTCGCACCTGCACATTCATCTCGATTTATTCGAAAATATAAAGAAAAATCATCTTGGCAGAGACCATAATATAACTATGCAATATGTACAACGATAAAATATGAAGGAATGTGCCAAACGAATATACGCCGCATTAAGTAATGTTACTATATTAGCACAAGAAATTGTGCGACAACAAATTATGCGATGTCGCGATGTACAACGTATACATGCATAATATACAACAAATAAATATAATTTTCTCGAAAAAGTTGCGTTAAAATACGAACCAAATCCAACTTGTTTGTATGTAACCAATCCGTGGTACTTTCCAGCAAGAGACACAAATGACAACACAGCGAATCATTGCATCATCCCCAGTAAGAAATGAAAATGAAATCGAGGTCGAATCCATTATCATTTCTCATTGGGTCCTTGTTGTTTGCCGCTGTTAAACAAAAATGAAATAATCACTGTCTTACATTGTGTCTTTTGCAGGAAAGCCTATGTTCGTAGTCATCTTTTCGTGGACATTGATTCTATAATAATGATTTATGATTTCTTCATACAACATAATTCTACTAATATTCGAGAACCGAAGAACAAAAGATATAGATCGCGATCAAAAGAATATCTAATCTCGTTCAACATAAATTATTTATTTACTTACCTTTGAATGTTTGTATTACTGCTTATACCCCTGTGCTTATACCCCAACGTTTCAGATGTTCGGATACACTATTTGTCTCTGTAGCACTCATAGTTCCTTCAATTTCATTTGGAATATGTGCTTCAAGCGCGCGTACATACATGTTCGTCACGGCAATGGCAAATGTGTTCAGCAGACTCAACTGTTGCAGAGCGAATCCATGAGCGCTCTCTGCCATTGGTGTATTCTTCTAGATTATCCAATAACAGCGAGCGCTTATGGAATGCGACCAATGGCGTCATTTGTTAACTAAACATACTGCTTTCGTATTTAGAACACTTCATTCGTTATTATTGACATTATAAGTTATACCAGCAATATATTTCGTATTTACAACGAATGTTACAACGTATGTACTAGAACAAATTAATTTGTATCATACATAGAATATTGTTTGTTACATTGATGAATAAGAAATGATTCGCAATAGCGATAACTGATCGATTTTTCTACCAAATCATCACATAACAAATTATTTTTTGTTAAAATAACAAAATCTTTTCTCTCAGTGTAACTTTATTGAACAAATTAAATGACAACTGAGTCGTTGTACACGGACGTGTGTTCTACAAATGTGTGATCTTTATATTTGAGTTTAACATTTCTACTTTTTAAGTTTTATTATGTTGCTGATTTGCCTACTATTTATCTTTTTGTATTGTTTATACAAGTAAAGAAGTTTTTATTGTGAAATTCTCAAATTTTAAGAATTAATGTTATCTTCGTCTAACTGAGAGGACAACCGGTATCATTGTAAATTCATGTGAGGGTATTTTTTACAACAAAACAAGGATATAATCAACTGGTACTATCGAAAAAATTATTCCCAGCCATAAATAGCAGTGGATCGCAGAGGGAACGTGCAAATTCGCACGTACGCCATTTACAACCGGATCCATATAAAGCGAATGAACAAACTAACATATGAATTTTCTTCCATTAGCGTGGACGATGACCTTTAAAATGAATTTAGATCAAGTTGTGAAGGACAAACGATTATAAATATTTATATGAATGATGACAGTGATGAATAGAGGAATGTTTTTTTCTCAATCAATTCACAGATCAGACAAACAAGCGCGAACAAACATGAACGAACAACTTGCTTCAGTGAGATGTTTCGGTGCGAAAGATATCGCAGGACAATTTGGCACTGTTCTCATCGAAGTAACTTGTTCATTCGCATTCGTTCGCACTCGTTGCAAAAGTCACTAAATTTATGAAGTACCGTAAGTTTTTTACTTTTGCATTAGAATTCTCTTTCTCCCTTTTATCAAAATCCAAATATCAAATATCTATTTCACTTTAAGTTTCAAAAGTGTACATTAGTTCAGCTACAGAAAACAGATTTCAAGACGTGGTCGTTTCAAACTCACGTAATTATATAAATGTATTTTGTGAGGGAAAATATCAATTTTTTTATGTATCAGTTTATTTATAAACAATGAAATATATACGAATACTTAATTTATGTATTCTTTCTAATATGGATTTATTTGAAGTTTCAACGCATAAAAGTATATGTAAGTACAATTCAGAAAATAAAAATGCACTTCAATATATGACCAAGAAAGAGAAAATAAATTTTATAAGAGATAAAAAAATTAATTCTAATTTCGACAAAAAATGCATAGAAAATTTTGCACAGGTTAAAATAGCTACACTTAATGTTTAGATGAAATAGCCATATAGCGTGTAATATTTATGTAAATCATTTTTTGAAATATGTATTTCAATAAAATATTTTAGAAATATTGTGTAAATGTTTGTAAAACGTTTTAAAATTTACCTTAAAATATTTCACAAAAATATTTTAGAAATATGATACAAATATAATTGTAAGAAAAGGATATATATATAGAAGAATATTATAAGAAAAGAAATTTAAAAACTTCTAATTTTCTAGATATATTTATATATTTTAGAAAAATTTTATGAAAAATTTCTGAAATATTTCAAATCTTGCGATGAAATATTTTGGAAATATTTTTGCAACATTTCATGTTGTATGGATAACCGAGAGAGTTCAGAAAGAATTAAAAAATAATTCAATTGTATATTCTGAGTTCCTTTTTAGATGCAAAAAAATTCTTTTCAGAATTTTTTAAAAGAATTCTTTTTGCATCTGAAAATGAATTGATGACACAATTAAATTCTTTTTTAACTTTCTGTGCTATCTGGAAGGGCACAATCTGTCAGTTTTTTCTATCAAATGCTGAAAAAAAATGGATATATCATTGCGATACCTTATAAATCTAATGACTTTAGCTCATTGGCCTGGCTCCACCTTTATGCATATAAAAAGATCACATAAATAACTCTCGGCCGGCTGATTATCGCGTCGACCTTGATCGATACCAGCGAGTCACGTAGAAACCGGGTAAGAAACTCTTTTTTTCTTTCCCTCTGCATAATTGAAATGCATCGAAAGATATTTCGTATTTTAGTAACAATGTTTATCGATATTTTAACATAGACGTAATGATAATGTGTCGACATTGTTATTGATATAGTAACGGGAAGAAGTTAACTATTTAAGTACTTAAAAAGACTTTAAGTTTGATGCACCTCTATCATTATAACTCTCAAAATATGAAAGTGTGTTTGTCATATTGAAAATTGCAAAGTTTGACGGAATGCTCGGACTTGTAAAATTTTCTTGGGGAATGCCATTTACAATAAATAAAGTTTGAGCATAAAGTTTGAGCTTTTCCCTTAAAAAAAAAAGTGATTGATTTTTTTTCGCAAAATTATAATTTTAAACTAGCCCTCGCATTTTTTACATATATACTACCGACATTATCTGCATTACCGGATATGCACCACGGCGAGGTTGCTAGATGGATTTTGCACATCATGTTTCTGCATGTGTAAATTTCAGTAACGCGTTGTTAGCACCGCGTTGCTCAATTACTGCACTAAGAGAAAATAATGATTGGAATAACTATAATTTAACTATAATTTATAGTCATTTTTTGGGACAACCATAAATTATATTTATAATTGTTTTGACCATATGAATTATAGTAACCTGAAAACTGAAATGATCATAATGATTATAATATATATATATATATATATATATATATATATATATATATATATTCATTCAAATAATTGTATGGTTGTAATCTTATATATAAATCATCATATTTATATATAGTGAATTTTATTATAAAATGTTATAACTATACATATAAGGTTATTGTATTAATATTATAGCAATAAATAACTATAAAAATGATGCTCCTAATCATAATCATTTTACCACGCAATTATAGCCACAAATACGGTATATTTTTCTCTCAATGTGCTTGCAGTCAATTCCTCATATTAATGCAGGTCCTAATTTCTTCCTACGGAATGTCATTCCAGATACTAAAGCTTGTGATAAATCTCATCTGAGATTGATAGGTTGTCTTGCCAAATCTCTTAATTTATGATCTGAAAATCTAATTTCAAGCTTAAAAAAAAAAACATTATTCTGTAATTTTTCACGAAGTTACCGTTAGTCATTGTTTGCTCAAAATTTTTCTATGTCATAATTTTTTTGAGCAGTATATAAATTTGAAAATAATTTTGTTGGGCTACCAAAGTAATTATATTAAAAACTAAAAAATGGTGAGTATTGCTACACAAAATTTTGACATTCTAGTAACCAGTTTGAATTTCCAACCAAATTATTTTTAGATTTGTATCCAGCAACATTTGGAATCTTTCATCAAAATTGTTCTGTTCTTTTCACGTAGTCTTTTTGGAAATAGGAAAATATAATATGAAAAGTATAAATATTATAGATTGGAAAAGTTTGTTAAAATATCTAAGGCCAAAGGAGAAAATCATGAAATTTTTGTATAGAATCCTAATTTCTCTAGTATAACACTTTGTGAAAAAATAGTCTTTCTGCGAAAATAGGAAAAGATCGTGCTAGATGTGTTGCAAAACTGCGCCCTCCTGAATACTGGCGGTATCTGGCTTCCACATTTTAACCTCCTTAAGCTGTGATCAGATTAGAGATTGAGATCAGATTTGAGATTGGATTAGAATTTAACCAATCAAAAGAAAGAAAACCAATCTCATGATTAATGAATTTTACTTTGATTGGTCAAATTCAATCTAATAACTTTAATCTCAGTGTCTAATCTCTGATCTCTTTAGAAAACGCAACATACTCGCCGAATGGAACATAAAATACAGATCAAGAAACATGTCTCGGATGTCAAGTCAATCGCAATTAGACTGATTGGATTAACTCCCGAGATCGAGCCGTGTAAGAGAGATGCAAGCCTAAGAAATACATAACAAGCAAGAAACGATTCGAAGCAATTGACCAATCAATTGCTTTTACAAATTTTTACATTGCAAATTGCAGGAACATATTCCATAAATCAAGGCTTTCAATTTCCCTAAAAGATTCGGCAATAATTCCTTTTGATGATGGAGGACAAGGACGAATGGATCGGATTCTCACGCGCGCGTTTGAAATTTTATGTGAGATACTTCGCGACAGGCGAACGAAAGTGAAAGCTACCGGCGACAAAACGCGACGTTTGGCAAGTCGAATCGAGTCATGGGAAACTGCAACCTAGACTTCAATTCATCTTGCCTTAATCGAATTTAGAAGGGATAATCTCTCTCGTTCGAGAACAGCGGTGCAATCGGTTCCGGCGTTTTAGTGGGTGTCGTCGCACGCTCTCTTCCTCTTTCTCTCTCTTTCTCTTACAATTATTGGGTTGTCCGAAAAGTTCGTGCCGCAAAAGATTTAAATTTAATAAATGAAATTAAAAATTTAAATCTTCTGCGTTTTAATTTTCCTTCAAAATCGGCACGAACTTTCCGGACAACCCAATAGATTGTTCTTTACATATACTATACACACATTCTCACACGATCAGACTTTACTTTATTTTGATTTGATTTTATTTTAATTTGAATTTTTCTTTTAATTTATTATTTTATTATTGCGAGAGAAAAGATGATTGTAGTACCATAATTTATATAGTTACTTTTTTTGGGTATATTTATAGTCGTTTTAACATGCAATTATAGTTAATTATGCTATTAATAATAGTCACACACTACTTAAAAATTTCTAGTTAAAAAATCTCATAAATAGTAGATAAATTTAGAAAAATAATTACATTCACTATAATTATGATTGCATTTACTAAATAAAAATGTTTATTTACTTATCATTTATATCTTAATATTTTACTAATCGTAAGTATAAAATATTTAATATTTGTAATAAATATTAAAAATTTATAGTATAATTTTTTCATGTTTAAGAGAATTAAAAATATATTGTTATTATTACTAACATTACAGCAGTAATAATCATAAAAATGGAGTTCCTAACAATAATTAATCACTTTTCTATCATCTATGTAAAGCTTTTAGGCCATGTATTCCTGTGTCAACATTATAATCTTATATATACAACGTGTCTCGCGTGTTAAGAAACTGAGCCCTAGGACGCAAAAGAAATAGCGCTTATTTCTTTCTTTTTTTCTCCTTCACTCCTCGCTCTTTTATTTTTTCTCTTTTTTTCGCGGGATCATCGAATGATTAATGGACGAGAGCGCGGTAGGGAAGTGTGACGCGACCTGGAAATCTTTGGTCTCCTTACACAGTAAGATATCTCTTGGAACGAGACCGTGACTGTAGCAGAGAGAAAGAGAGAGAGAGAGAGAGAGAGAGAGAGAGAAAGAGGTCGAAAGCGTGTTTCTTACGCAATAATTTTTAAGTAACCAGCAGTGAAATAACAGCGTCGTAATGTCGCTGCTGCCGACGCCATCGTCTTGTCTCGAACTCACCGAGATGCTCATCGCGATGACGAGCACCGAGAATGAAACATCTACGTATACAAGCACGGTAAATCGGACGAAAATGTCACGTACATACACATAATTTAAAAAAAAAAAAACCACCATTTATTGCTCGTTTATTACTTGAAATTGCATAATTGGAAGAGCGTTTTTCTGGAATTCGATGGCCTTTCGTCGCCATTTAAATTTGTTTTATTATTAACGAGAAATATGTGAATAGATTAATAATTTTGTTTCTCATCATAATAATTATAAGATGCTCAAACTAATAATTGGAACGTTAAAATTTTTTGCATCATTGTCATCAATGCTGACATAATTATTTCGATGAGCCAACATTATTTCTAGATATTCTAGCTAAATTTGTTTGTAGATAATTCTATAAATTTGTTATCAAAAACTTTAATGTCAGTTTTACTACTGAAAAGTACTGAAAATTTTCTTTAAAACTGTTTAGTATCAGTTTTACTATTGAAAAGTAGTAAAAGTGATACTGAACAGTTTTAAAGAAGAATTTTTAAAAAAATTACTGAAAAATAGTATAAGAACTGATACTGAGCAGTTTTTCAGTACTTTTCAGTAATAAAACTGTTCAGATTTGTATCAGACTTAATTTTAGATATACATCAACAAAACTTTTTTCCATAAATATTTATTCTATTGCGTAATGCATGAACGTCTGTAAAAGAGACATTCCTGAAAACGCGGAGTATACATGACTGCAATTTACTATTAGGCAATTGGGAGATGTAAGAGAGGAGGTTCACAAGATCGCATATTCCGCGATGCGATCGACGATGCGTTCTCTAGAGGTTCGGCGGAAAAAAGTACCGACGGCTCTCCTGCAGGTCGGTGAATTACGGAGCGTTGCAAAATCCCAACGTTTGCGCAATTAAGCGGCAAGCGTCTCGACCGACGTCGCTGAGAAAAGAAAACGCCGGGCTAAAATTTCGTAGTTGTAGTAATACCGGTCTCTCGTTAAAGTCTCGTGAACGCGCGCACATTTTATCTCGTATATCTCGATTGCGCCACGTATCATTACAATCCGAGCTGAATTGTTGCGCGAGCGTAAACGGCGCGTAAAGCGATCCAGCTAATAAACGCGTTACGTACCAATAGGCGCCTAACTGAGCAGTGTTTTTATTTTAGCCTTCCCTCCTAAAAGCGATAATTACCGATTAAGTAAACGGATGAATGACAAAAGTGTAATTAATGTAAAGGAAATGACCTCAATGGTTGATCAACGCTCCGGGTCCCTCCTGTAATTGTATCCGTGATTGCAGCGACAGCTTGAGAACGTTACGTTGGTCGTTACGTTGATCTTGACATTTAAACTTCCACGAGTTTGTAATTCGTTCGTAATATTCTATGTTTTACGATCGAGCGATGGATGAATGAAAATTCTCGACAGATCATTTCTCGCCTCTTCTTTTCTCTTTCTTCTTTTTGCTGCACTATTAAATTCATGTCACATTATACTCAATTTGAGTTATTAATTATTTTTATAAGTCGGCCACTATTCTTACTCAATGTATCATCAATTTAATTAAAACAGTAGAATTAAATAATTTAACTCAAGAAAATGTATTAAATATAATTTATTTACTAAATAATATGTTAATGTGGATGATGTTCACTTTGAAACTAACTGCAGAAATGGATTGATTTATATTTTGACACACATGAAGAGTAAAAATAACATAATGTTATTTAAGTTAAAGAGAATTTGATTATCATTGCGCGTTTCTTTGATATCTAACAGCATATTCCAAACAGAGTACCTACTTCTAGTATGAATTAAATTTTAGTCAAATAATCGCGAATTTTTTGTGAATATTAAAAATTTTTATCAATGAAATCGCTGTCCTTTCAATTCTCAAGATTTGTAAAAAATTGATTTTCTTTTCGCAACGAGATATTAGCAAATGCATTTCGAATTCCGCAAATACTTAGTTCCTGAGTTTGTATATACTTAGTTCTATCGATCAGTATCGTTTCGCAAGTACAATATGCCACTCCTAAATACCACTCCTTACATTCGCAATAATTTAGTGGGATTGCAGCACATTGAGAGTCGTGCATCTGCACGAAGAAAAATATCTTCTGGAAGGAATTCTGATTGAAAATGAGCAAATCGGAATTTTCTATTATTAGATCTACTAAATTCTAGTTGATATAACCAGAATTCTGATTGAGCAGAATCTTCTGATTCGTATACTTTCAACCAGACATTTTTCTCATTGTACTCTACAAATTGGAAAGCCCGGAATTTTGGAAATCAGAAAAATCGGAATTCAAATCCAATCAAAATTCGAATTTTATTTGATTACTATCTCTCGGAAGGTAGAGAAAACCCACTGAGAGTATCTTGTGAGTATTTTCAATCCTTCTGTATTCTACAGGCTATTCAAAACAGGTCTCATATTGAGAAAAATAGTTTTAGATTATACTAACAAGTACTTAGTTGAATACATTTTGATAAACCAAACAGAACATCTAATTATCATAGGATAGGATTTGATACTTTATAATGAGAACGTTTGATAAATTTAAGTATACGGGTTTTTACAATCAAGCTGCACGTTGAACTCGAATTTTAGCTCGCTGAAGATAAACGTCTGTTCCAGAGGTGGAGTGCGAGGTGTCTAGCCAAGTGGAATACTCGCTGCAGGCGATCTGGGGCGTCTGCATAAGAGAGCTACATCTGGCGCTCTGGAAACCTTGGAGCACGTTACGAGACGCGTCCCTGAACGGAACTCTTCTACAGGGCCACGCGCAGTACCTCACGCCGCCACAAACGTATCCTTTGAGAATCACTCCGAGATGATTTTAACTATGAAATCGCACGATCTTATTTGCAAGTTTCGAGACATGGAATAACAGGATATATAATTTCGCATCTAATCTAACTCGATGAGTTGTTTCTAGCAGATTAGTCATGTGTGCATTTTTTTTAAGAATGTCTTATGAGCTCTAGCTTGTCCTTCGCGAAATGAAGATGAACGAGAAAATTATATAATTGCGCGTTGTTTATTAAACCAATTATATACTGGAAACGTGTGAATAAAGTTTCAACAAACTCACAGCCATTCTCGATCTATTTTTAAAATATTTTTCTCGATTTCATTTACATCTTCAAGAACATTTGATCGCTCTCGTTCGCTAATCAGTTTTTTTACTAATGTTTTTTATTTACGTGTGTTTCTTTACTCGCACATTTTTTTCAATTATTATTTTCCTTGACCAAAACTGCAGTAGACAGCCACACGGTGAGGAAACGTTGAGATTATCTCTACCAGCTCCGGAACTCGAGCTCGGCACCCCGCCACGACTCTGCTATCCTCTGGTGATTTTTCTTACTCGAAGAGACAATCGGGATCCTCATCCTGACGAAACCGTGAGAAATTTTTTTATCATCTTGTAGATAACTTCTAGGATAACTCTGGTATATCTTATGCACTTATCGAAAACTTAATTTTTCTGTCTATCTTAATTTATCTAAAACTTAATTTAATAAAACCTTATTATGCCATATAAAGTCATATAATAGAGTGTTTGTGTGTAAATTAAATTACTTTCACTTCTTTTATTTTTTCTTTATATCACTTTCGTGATATAAATTCTCGCTCGGAATAAGAATACTGGAGTTACCCTACATATTTTTTTGTAAAAGAGAAGAAAAGCAAAACTCATTTTCATTATCATTTATCATCTCCCGCGACATTTATGTTTAAGGTGGCCCTGGTAAACGTCGTTCACATTAAGGACAGTGTGTGTACATTGCCGACTTCGATTCTAGCGCAGTATTTGAAGCAGGCAAATGGCCAACTGTCTTGTTTGAAGGTGAGTGCAAGATATAACGATTAGCTTCGAAAGGTGAATCCTAGTATCTATCATTAATCATCGGCATTGAATCTCTTAAATGTCGGACGCGAAAGATTTTTGTGTGTGTGTGTGTGTGTGTGTGTGTGTGTGTGTGTGTGTATGTGTGTGTGTGTGTGTGTGTGTGTGTGTGTGTGTGTGTGTGTGTGTGTGTGTGTGTGTGT
>Ga0157363_1000799_pt1 | contig 24940 bp, 23 predicted proteins | sample AttsexASBM1_FD_111477 | JGI IMG/M metagenome (GOLD analysis project Ga0157363, IMG submission 111477) | Fungus gardens microbial communities from leaf cutter ant in Ribeirão Preto, State of São Paulo, Brazil - Atta sexdens ASBM1 | ecosystem: Host-associated > Fungi > Mycelium > Unclassified ... | reverse complement strand
TAACGAACAGCATAGTGCCAAAATTTTGGCGGCTTCCCGCTTACAACCCCCAAATGCGTAACTCCGCGTAATCCTAATCACACTATGCCAACCACAGATCTACCTATGGTTGGCACTTGGATCCAATAAACTCAAGCATCGGACGGAATACCTCGAATGAGATAGCCTCTAAGGTCGGTATAACCTCCCGCGCAAACCTAGTCTTATTGCCAGAGAAGGTTACAATCTCTCCTCCACCAGGAAGTTGCTTAGTCTCAAAGTACTGAGTTGTTTGGTCACTATTGCGGAGTTGTGTTGTTAAATAAAAATAAAGAGTAGGGTAATACACGGGAAGGCCAGAAGAGCGATTCATCACCATGCAATAGCGCTCGCCACTGTCCATAATAAATGTTGTAAGCCCGTAGAGATTCTTCGTGCACCTACACCTCATAAACTTTACACAATTGCAAGGTACATAATATTCTAAGAGAGGGTCAATGAAAAATTGACGGTTTTGATATATCGAATACAAAAAAGCCCCTGTATTAACAGGGGCTTGATAGAAAATTCATGACTAAATGTTCTTAGGTAAATCCTAGAACGGGATATCGTCGTCGAAATCCATTGGCGGTTCGCTGCTGGCCGGTGCGCTGTTCTGTTGCGGACGTGCTGCCGGAGCACTGCCACCGCCGCTAAACTGGTTGCCTCCCTGAGGCTGCTGTGGCTGGCCCCAGCCATTGTTGTTGTTCTGTCCGCCTGCGGGTGCGCCACCACCGTTGCCGCCCTGACGACCACCCAGCATTTGCATGGTGCCACCTACGTTAACCACAACTTCGGTGGTGTAACGATCCTGGCCACCCTGATCCTGCCATTTACGGGTACGTAGTTGGCCTTCGATATATACCTGAGAACCTTTACGCAGATATTCACCGGCGACTTCGGCCAGTTTGCCGAACAGAACCACACGGTGCCATTCGGTGACTTCTTTGTTCTCACCGGTCTGCTTATCACGCCAGCTTTCCGACGTGGCCAGTGTAATGTTGGCAACCGCACCACCATTTGGCATATAACGGATTTCCGGGTCCTGCCCCAGATTCCCGACAAGAATTACTTTGTTTACGCCGCGACTGGCCATATAGGTCTCTCCTGAAGAATAATTACTCTGAGTCTAAGCGGATAATCATACCACGTCACGTGTTGTTATTGATACTTTCGAACCGGCTTCCATCAGCATCTTCCGGGGGCTGTTATCTCCGGCTGCCAGGCGATTGTGATGGCCGTCACCCCACGCCGCTGACAGGGCATTTGTCCATATTTACAGGTTGTTTTTACCTAACCGTTTTTCCTCCGCTGCTTCTACAGTGAGCAGAATAAAAATATCTATATCTCTCCCTGTCACCCTGCCCGAGGTCTGAAAATGCAAAAACATTTCATCAGTAGTGCGCTTTCCTGCTTAATGCTCGGTTGTTCATTACTTGCCATACCGGCCTTTGCTGCAGAAAAAACGGTGGTTAATATTTCCAAAGTCGATGGTATGCCCTGGTTTAACCGGATGGGTGACGGGGTAGTTCAGGCAGGAAAAGATTACAATATCAATGCTTCTCAGGTCGGTCCGGCCAGTGCCGACGCACCACAACAGGTTAAAATCATTGAGGACTTAATCGCCCGCAAAGTCAATGCTATTACTATTGTTCCTAACGATGCCAACGTGCTGGAGCCGGTGTTTAAAAAAGCCCATGATGCAGGAATCGTTGTACTTACCAACGAATCGCCCGGCCAGCCCGGAGCCGACTGGGATATCGAAATCATCGATAATCAGAAGTTCGCAGCTACCTATGTGGAAGAAATGGCAAAACGGATGTCAGGTAAGGGTGGCTATGTTATCTATGTCGGCAGCCTGACTGTTCCACAGCATAATTTATGGGCAGATTTACTGGTCAGTTATCAGAAACAACATTACCCGGAGATGTATCAGGTCACCCAGCGTATGCCGGTGGCAGAAAGTGTTGATGATTCCCGCCGTACCACCCTGGATTTGATGAAGGCTCATCCGGATCTTAAAGCTATCGTCTCATTCGGTTCTAACGGTCCGATTGGGGCAGGCCGGGCAGTCAAAGAAAAGCGCGCTAAAAACAAAGTGGCCGTCTACGGCATGATGATCCCGTCTCAGGCAGCATCGTTAATTAAAAGTGGCGACATTACTGAAGGGATCACTTATGACCCCGCAACGGCCGGGTACGCGATGACCGCCGTCGCCAGTACCCTGTTAAGCGGTAAATCTATCCCTGCGGATTTCGAAGTCAAAACATTGGGTAAAGCCGATGTCGATAGTCAGAAACATATCATCCGCTTCCATAAAGTCCTGCTGGTTAACAAAGACAACGTCGACTCACTCTATTAATACCGCACCGGGAAGGGGTAATCCCTTCCCTTTGTGTCGGGGGATGCTATGGAACCTTTCCTTTCCCTGCAACAGGTCAGTAAAACATTTAATAAAAACCGGGCCCTGAATGACATTACCCTGTCGTTTATGCCTGGAGAGGTGCATTGTCTGGCCGGGCAAAATGGTTGTGGTAAATCCACACTGATTAAAATTATCTCCGGGGTTTATTTTCCTGACAGCAAATCCCGTATCACACTCGGCGGAAAAATCTGGCCCCGGCTGACACCAGCCGCCTCGGTCAGCCACGGAATCCAGGTGATTTATCAGGATCTTGCGTTATTTCCGAACCTCAGCGTCTGGGAAAATATTGCGATTAATCATTATCACCGCGGCGTACGGGTAGACCGTCACGCATTACGTCAAACTGCTCAGCAAGCCATGGACAGCATTAAAGTCCGGTTGCCACTGGAAGCGACCGTGGAAACCCTGTCAGTGGCCCGTTGCCAACTGGTCGCCATTTGCCGTGCACTGGCACAGGATGCACGGCTCATCATTATGGATGAACCGACCGCTTCGCTGACCCATAAGGAAGTGAAAGGGTTGCTGGAGATAGTCGAACAACTGAAAGCCCGGGGTATCTGCGTGGTATTTGTCAGCCACCGGCTCGAAGAGGTTCTGGCTGTGTCAGACCGGATTTCGGTATTAAAAGATGGTCAGCTGGTCGGGACCTGGCCGGCGAGTGGAATGACAACCCGCCATCTGGGCTTCTTAATGACCGGCCAGGAATTTGACTTTCAGTTGCGTGCAGAGCATCAGGCCCGGCAGGAACCACCTGTGCTGGACGTCCGTCAACTCAGCCGCCACGGGGAATATCACGACGTTTCATTTCAGATAGCCGCTGGCGAAATCGTCTCAGTCATCGGGCTACTGGGGGCAGGAAGAACTGAACTGTGCCTCAGCTTGTTTGGGATGACACGTCCCGACAGTGGCGAGATGCTGCTGAACGGCCAACCTGTCCGGCTCCGCTCAAACCGCCATGCCATACAACTGGGTATAGGGTATGTTCCTGAAGACCGTATGACCCGTGGCCTGGTAATGTCGCAGTCGATAGAAAACAACATTATCAGCGCCGTCTTCTCGCGGCTTCGTAACCGTTTCAGGCTGATCAGCCGGCGTAAGGTCACTGCATTGGTCAGCCAGCTAATCACTGCATTGCAGATTAAAGCGGCCGATCCACAACTGCCGGTCAGCACCTTATCCGGAGGTAATGCACAACGCATCTCAATCGCCAAATGGCTGGCTATTCGGCCACAACTACTGATCCTCGATAGTCCGACAGTCGGGGTGGATATCGCCAATAAAGCAGGGATTTATCAGATTATAAATCATCTTGCTGAAGAAGGTATTGCAGTACTGATGGTCTGTGACGAAGTGGATGAAGCCTGGTATCAGAGCCACCGGATTCTGGTCATGAAGCAAGGTACGCTGTGCGGGAGTTTTACACCGCACTCTCTCCCCCGCGAAACCCTGGCCGAGGTGGTCAATGGTTAATCTTTTCAGACGTCATGAAAGCTGGCTGGCACTGCTGATAGTGGTGTTGTTTATCGGGTTATCTTTTCGCAGTGACGAATTTTTGACCATCGGCAACCTGTTCGACCTCATTAATAATTATGCCATGCTGACTATCCTTGCCTGTGGGTTGTTCGTCGTGCTGATTTCCGGAGGAATCGATATCTCATTTCCGGCGGTCACGATTATTGCGCAATATGTCATGGTACTGCTGATTCAGCGAATCGGCGGCAATTTCGCCGTGGCTTTCCTGCTGGCAGGAGTCATCGGCATCATCCCGGGCTTACTGAATGCGTTACTCATTAACCGGCTGAAAGTCCCATCGATCATCATTACGTTGTCAACGCTCAATATTTTCTACGGTCTGCTGCTGTGGCTGAGTAAAGGGGTCTGGCTCTATAAATTTCCATCCTGGTTTGAAAAAGGTTTGAGTATTTATACCTTTACGGATCAAGACAATAATGATTTCAGCATCGGCCTTCCCATCCTTACCCTGCTGGCTTGTGTTTTTCTGACTGCGTTGATTATGAACTACACCACGACAGGCCGGAAAATCTATGCTTTGGGTGGAAATAAAGAATCGGCCAGCCGACTGGGATTTAGTGTCCTTAAACTTCAGCTATTCGTTTATGGATATATGGGACTGATGTCAGGAATGGCGGGTATTGTTCAGTCCTGGACTGTTATGACTGTCGCCCCGGATTCGTTACTGGGTTATGAACTGACGGTGCTGGCAGCAGTAGTTCTGGGAGGAACCAGCCTGATAGGTGGCCGTGGTACCCTCAGTGGCACTCTGCTAGGGGTTATTTTGCTGGCTGTGATTCAAAACGGCCTTAATCTGTTAGGGGTCTCATCTTACTGGCAGACGCTGATCACCGGCGCCATTATCGTTATCAGCATCAGTGCCACCGCCTGGAGCCAGCGTCAGAAGCAGGGGTTGTTATGAAAAATATCTTACCCAAACAGGTTGAAGTGTATATCACCGGGTTACTGATTCTGGTGGTGATCGTATTCAGTATCGCACTGCCTCAGGTCTTCTGGTCGGTGAGTAATTTACAGTCCGTTGCCTCACAGATGCCAATCCTGGGCATACTGACCTTTGCAATGGCAATTACCATGCTGTGTGGTGGAATTAATTTATCGATCATTGCCACCACCAACAGTTGTTCGCTGGTCATTGCCTGGATAGTCACCCATTATCAGGCAGGATGGCTGACCGGGCTGGTGGCCCTGGTGGCCGGGCTGTTGGCAGCCGCGTTAATTGGTCTGACTAATGGCTTGCTGATAGCAAAAGTGCGGGTATCGCCGATTCTGGCCACGCTTGGCATGATGACGTTACTGAAGGGAGCCAATATTTTGCTCACAGGCGGCAGCGCCATTGCCGGTTATCCTGACTGGGTACTGTGGCTTAATCGTGCTCAACCTCTGGGAATACCGGCCTCATTATGGCTATTCGCAGTAATTGCTGCTCTGCTGTGGATCTTCCTGTCTGACAGCGTGCCGGGACGTTCGGTCTATCTGATCGGAGCCAACGAAAGAGCTTCCGCCTATTCTGGGATTAATACGCACCGCATACTGATACTCACCTATGTTATTTCGGCGCTGTTATGTGCTGTGGCTGCGTTTATGATGATGTCAAAACTTAACTCAGCAAAATCATCCTACGGAGAATCTTACCTGCTCACTTCTATCCTTGCGGCGGTGCTTGGCGGGGTCAATCCGGACGGCGGCACCGGAAAAATTTTCGGCATGATACTGGCGTTATTCCTGCTGCAAGTTATTGAAAGCGGATTTAATATCTTAGGTGTCAGCCCATATCTGACTATGGCACTGTGGGGGACATTACTACTGGTATTCATCTACATTAAAGGTTTATCGATCTCTGATTAACCTTCACCAGGCTGCCAGAACCGGTAGCCTGTGACCTGCCAGGTTTTACCCAAACCCCGCCCGTTTGCGCGGATGCCTGAACGGAATGTAGTTTGTGCTATCGGGAACCCGGGTCGCCTTTTCTGTAAACCACTGGATATTTAATCAGTTTATTTTTTATGCCATAATGATGTGTTTGATTCTCCCCATGTCTCGTCCGCAGGCATGGACGACGCTGATAATCCGGGAAAGGTGAATGGATAAGATCGAAGTACGGGGTGCCCGCACCCATAACCTGAAAAACATCAATCTGATTATCCCCCGTGACAAGCTGGTCGTAGTCACGGGTTTGTCTGGTTCAGGTAAATCGTCACTGGCCTTCGACACGCTGTATGCGGAAGGTCAGCGTCGGTATGTTGAATCGCTGTCGGCCTACGCTCGTCAGTTTTTATCACTGATGGAAAAACCGGATGTCGATCATATCGAAGGTCTGTCTCCGGCTATTTCTATCGAACAGAAATCGACATCTCATAACCCGCGTTCGACGGTCGGTACTATTACCGAAATTCACGATTATCTGCGTTTGCTGTTTGCCCGTGTCGGTGAGCCTCGCTGCCCGGACCACGGTGTCCCGTTAGCGGCACAGACCGTCAGCCAGATGGTTGATCAGGTGCTGCAACAGCCCGAGGGTAACCGCCTGATGCTGCTGGCACCCATTATCAAAGACCGCAAAGGTGAGCACAGCAAAACCCTGGAAGGACTCGCCGCCCAGGGGTATATCCGCGCACGGATCGACGGAGAAGTCTGTGATCTCTCTGATCCGCCAAAACTCGAATTACAGAAAAAACACACCATCGAAGTGGTGGTCGATCGTTTCAAAGTTCGTGATGATCTGGCCACCCGGCTGGCAGAATCGTTTGAAACCACGCTGGAACTGTCCGGCGGCACGGCGATTGTCGCCGATATGGACGACAGTTCCGTGCCTGAGCTGCTGTTTTCCGCCAATTTCGCCTGCCCGATATGCGGTTACAGCATGCGTGAGCTGGAACCACGGCTGTTTTCCTTTAACAACCCGGCCGGTGCCTGCCCGACCTGTGACGGTCTGGGCGTACAGCAGTTTTTCGATCCGCAACGGGTGATCCAGAATGAGGAAATCTCGCTGGCCGGGGGGGCAATCCGTGGCTGGGACCGGCGTAATTTCTACTACTTCCAGATGCTGCGTTCACTCAGTGAACACTACCAGTTCGATATTGAAGCCCCGTTCAATACCCTGAGTGACAACGTCCGTAAAGTGATCCTCAACGGTTCAGGCAAAGAAAATATCGAATTTAAGTATGTCAATGATCGTGGCGACACCTCAGTAAGGCGTCATCCCTTCGAAGGTGTGCTGCATAATATGGAGCGACGTTACAAAGAAACGGAATCCAATGCAGTGCGCGAAGAGTTGGCAAAATATATCAGTAATCGTTCCTGTACCAGCTGTGACGGCACCCGGCTGCGTAAAGAGGCCCGCAATGTGTTTGTTGCCGAGACCACCCTGCCGCAGATTTCGGAAATGAGTATTGGCCATGCCACGCAGTTTTTTGAATCACTGCAACTCACCGGACAGCGTGCCGCGATTGCCGAAAAAGTTCTGAAAGAGATCAGCGAACGGCTGAGTTTTCTGGTGAATGTCGGCCTGAACTATCTGTCGCTCTCCCGTTCGGCCGAAACACTGTCTGGCGGTGAGGCTCAGCGTATCCGCCTGGCCAGCCAGATTGGCGCCGGACTGGTGGGCGTGATGTATGTGCTGGATGAACCCTCGATTGGTCTGCATCAGCGCGATAATGAACGCCTGCTGAATACGCTGATTCATCTGCGTAATCTGGGGAATACCGTTATCGTGGTTGAGCATGACGAAGATGCTATCCGCGCGGCTGACCATGTTATAGATATCGGTCCGGGTGCCGGTGTGCATGGTGGCCAGGTAGTCGCTGAGGGGAATGTTGACAGCATCATGGCCAACGAAGACTCTCTGACGGGGCAATTCCTGAGTGGCAAACGGAAAATTGAAGTACCGGCGGAGCGGGTCAAAGGCGACCCGGCCAAAGTCCTTAAACTGACCGGTGCCAGGGGAAATAACCTCAAAGATGTCACCCTGACCCTGCCGGTCGGCTTATTTACCTGCATAACCGGAGTTTCAGGTTCCGGTAAATCGACACTGATCAATGATACCTTATTCCCTATCGCCCAGCGTCAGCTAAACGGCGCAACACTGACAGAACCGGCTCCCTACCGTGATATCAAAGGTCTGGAGCATTTTGATAAAGTCATTGATATCGACCAGAGCCCTATCGGTCGTACCCCGCGTTCTAACCCGGCGACCTATACTGGCATCTTTACACCAGTACGTGAATTGTTTGCCGGAGTTCCTGAGGCACGCACCCGCGGTTATACCCCGGGTCGTTTCAGTTTTAACGTTCGTGGCGGACGCTGTGAAGCCTGTCAGGGTGACGGGGTGATTAAGGTCGAAATGCACTTCCTGCCAGATATCTATGTGCCTTGTGATCAGTGCAAAGGGAAACGCTATAACCGCGAAACCCTGGAAGTGAAATACAAGGGCAAAAACATCCACGAAGTGCTGGAAATGACTATCGAAGAAGCCCGTGATTTCTTTGAAGCCGTGCCTGCGCTGTCACGTAAGCTACAGACGCTGATGGATGTTGGGTTATCCTATATCCGTCTGGGACAGTCTGCCACCACCCTGTCAGGCGGTGAGGCGCAGCGTGTGAAACTGGCCCGTGAATTATCGAAACGAGGCACAGGTCAGACACTGTATATTCTGGATGAGCCAACCACCGGTCTGCACTTTGCCGATATTCAGCAACTGCTGGCGGTACTGCATCAGCTGCGCGACCAGGGAAATACCATCGTGGTGATTGAACATAACCTCGATGTGATAAAAACCGCTGACTGGATTGTCGATCTCGGTCCGGAAGGTGGCAGTGGTGGCGGTGAAATTTTGGTCGCGGGTACACCGGAAAGCGTGGTGGAATGTGCAGAATCACATACTGCCCGCTTCCTGAAACCACTACTTAAAACCAAATAAATTCATCCGGTTATATTTATCCCTGCGCCACCGTGAATGTTGCCTGTTTCTCTGAGAATTGCAGAAACAGGCAACATTCTGCGACAATCAGGTATACCTATTTTACCGGTCAGGGACTATCCTGAAGTTCAGGTTTACTCTCCCGCACGATCCCCGTGTGGGGGTGTTTGTTGTCTGTCTGACAGGAGAAATAATGAATATTATCCATGCTTACGCCGCACAGAACGAAAAATCCCCCCTCGCTCCGTTCAGCTACCAGCCACGTCAGCTTCGCGAACATGATGTGCAGATTGAAGTGCTGTTTTGCGGAGTCTGCCACTCTGACCTTCACCAGGCGCGCAACGAATGGCACAACACCGTTTTTCCGGTCGTTCCGGGCCATGAAATTGTTGGCCGTATTACCGCTACCGGCAGCGCTGCCAGCAAATTTAAGACCGGTGATATCGTCGGTGTTGGCTGTATGGTCGATTCGTGCCGCAGTTGTCCAAGCTGCCAGGATGGCCTGGAGCAGTATTGCGAAAACGGCTTTGTCGCTACCTATAACGGTAAAGACCGGTTTGATGGCAAAGTCACCTTCGGTGGTTATTCCTCAGATGTCGTAGTCCATGAGGATTTCGTGTTACGGGTTCCGGAGAACCTGGATCTGGCAGGAGTCGCGCCGCTGCTTTGCGCCGGTATCACCACCTACTCTCCACTAAGTCACTGGAAAGTCGGCCCGGGTCAGAAAGTCGGTATCGTCGGACTGGGTGGACTTGGTCACATGGGAGTAAAAATCGCCCACGCAATGGGAGCCAAAGTGGTGCTGTTCACTACCTCTCCGTCCAAGATTGCCGATGGCAAACGTCTGGGGGCTGATGAAGTGGTGGTCTCTAAAGATCCGGATCAAATGGCAAAACACATCAACAGTTTCGATTTCATTCTGAACACTGTTGCAGCACAGCACGACCTGACACCGTTTATTAATCTGCTGAAACGCGACGGGAATATGACCCTGGTCGGGGTACCGGAGCATGATCATCCGGCACCGAACGTTGCCAGCCTGATTTTCAAACGCCGCAGCGTATCAGGTTCTCTGATCGGGGGTATTGCCGAAACTCAGGAAATGCTCGATTTCTGTGGTAAGCACAATATCATTTCCGACATTGAACTGATTGATATTGCCCAAATCAACGACGCTTACGAACGGATGCTGAAAAGCGACGTAAAATATCGTTTTGTAATTGATATCAATACACTGCGTAACAGCGCGGCGGCATAATCGTTTGACCATCTGCTCTGGCGGCGGCTGAGGCCGCCGTTATTTATTTTGCTGTCATCCGCCGGTTTACCTTTAGCAACCGAACAGCTCACTCATGCTGGTAACGATAAAAATCGATAAATGCCCGTAAGGCAGGACGCATTTGCCGTCGCGATGGGTAATAAAGATAGAAACCGTTAAATTCCGGGCACCATGCTTCCATCACTGACTTCAGTCGCCCTGTCCGTAAATCCTCCGCCACCGACTCTTCAAATAAGAAAGCCAGTCCGAGGCCGTCCAGTGCCGCCTGACGAATCAAAATTTGCTGAGGCAAAATCAAATTTCCTTTAACTTCAATACTGAACGGCTGGCCGTCCTGTATCAGCTCCCAGCGGTAGACACTACCACTCTGAAAGCGGCGTCGAATGCAGTTATGCTTAGTCAAATCCCGGGGATGGCGGGGTTCCGGATGAGCGGCAAAGTAATCAGGGCTGGCAACAATCAGACTGCGCCGCCGCCGGTCCAGCGGTACCGCAATCATATCCGCTTCCAGGTTTTCACCCAGCCGGATCCCTGCATCACAGCCGCTTTGTACAATATCCTCAAAACCATCGGCAGTACGGATATCCAGCTCAATCTGCGGGAAACGAGTCATAAAATCAGGTAAACGTGGCATCACCAGTTGTTCCGCGGCCAGTGAAGGCATGGTCAGGCGCAGAGGCCCGCCAGGTTTATCGGTGAGAGCAGGCATTTCCTCCAGAGCATTCCCGATATCCGCCAGCGGCCCGCTGACCCGCGATAGCAGCAAATAGCCCTCTTCAGTCGGCCGGGTCGAACGGGTGGTACGCGCCAGTAACCTGATACCCAGGCTATTTTCCAGAGTTGAAACCGCGTGACTGACCGCCGAGGGGGCAATTCCCAGTTGTGTCGCCGCAGCACGAAAGCTGCCGGTTCCCGCCACAGTAACAAATACCACCAGTTGTGAGAGTTGAATTCGATCCATTGTTCGAAATTTTAGAATGACCTGATAAAGATTGTAGCGGTTATCATACAGAGTAATACGGCTTATGATGAATTAACCCGCGAATAATTATCACAGGAAGACATCATGAATTACCGCACTCTGGGGAGCACCCGGGTTTCTGCTGTTGGTCTGGGCTGCATGGGCATGAGCCAGGCTTATGGCCCTACAGATGACAAAAGCTCCCTGCTGGCACTACAGCACGCAGTGGATCTCGGGGTCACCTTTTTTGACACCGCTGAAGTGTACGGCCCTTACCGGAATGAAATTCTGCTAGGCAATGCGCTAAAATCCTGCCGGGATCAGGTCACTATTGCCACCAAATTCGGTTTAACGTTTAATCGTCAGCGTACTGATTTCGGTGAAATTACCGGTACCGATGGCAGCCCGGAAAATGCCAGGGCTGTCGCCGAAGCCTCGCTGAAACGCCTGCAGACCGACGTCATTGATCTGTACTACCTGCACCGCGTAGATCCACAGATACCGATCGAAGAGAGTGTTGGCGCGATGGCTGATCTGGTGAGCGAAGGGAAAGTACGGATGATTGGTCTGTCGGAGGTCTCTGCGGAAACACTGCGTCGTGCTCATGCAGTCCATCCAATTGCGGCATTACAGAGCGAATATTCCCTGTGGACACGCGAGGTGGAAACTAATGGAGTGCTGGACACCTGTCGGGAACTGGGTATCACGTTCGTACCTTTCAGCCCGCTTGGTCGGGGATTTTTAACCGGAACCATCGGTTCTGCGGCAGAATTGCAGGACGGCGATTTCAGAAAAACCCTGCCACGTTTTCAGGCAGAAAATGCAGAGATCAACCAGCGTCAACTGAACATTATTGCGCAGATTGCAGCTGTAAAAGGCTGTACTGTCGCTCAGATAGCACTGGCCTGGGTGCTGGCACAAGGTGAGGACATTATCCCCATCCCCGGCTCCAAACAGATTCCCTACATTGAGCAGAATGTGGCCGCCGCCGCTATACAGCTGACGAATTCAGAGAAACAGGCGTTGGACCAAAGTTTTCGGCCGGAAAATATTGCGGGGGAAAGATATCCGGAAGTATTTGCCAGAATGGGGCAGAAATAGTCCGGTGATCACCTTAAGATCCGCTCACCCGGCCGTGATTTTCCGGTCGGGAATATCAACGCCGGGTCTGAAACCCTTCCCGTAGCCAGTGGCTGAATACCGTAACGGCACGGGGTACCTGTGCCGCATAGGGCCTGACCAGCCATATTTTATCCGCGAATCCGCCCACCACCTGCCACTCATCCAGCACCGGGATTAACTCCCCGCTTTCCAGAGCCGATCTGGCACTGAAATCAGGCAGCATCGCGATTCCCAACCCGCTGATGGCTGCATCCCGAATCGACTCACTGTTATTAGTAGCAAACCCACCCTTCACCGCCACCAACCGGGTTTCACCGGTTTGCGGATGGCAAAGCCGCCATTGCGGTCGTTCATTGCCGCGCGGATAGTAAAGACAGCTATGCTCTGCCAGCTGGCAAGGGTCGTCAGGTACTCCGTGGCCAGCCAGATAATCAGGAGCTGCCACCAGCAGGGTTCGGGTATTACAGAGCGGTAGCACCACATGGGTTTCCGGCAAACGATGACTGTGGCGTACCGCCAGATCGTATCCTTCACTGCTGAGGGAAACTAACTGATCAGACACTTCCAGCTGAATTCGGACCTCAGGGTACTGCTGCAGAAAACTGCGAATATGTCCCAGTAACTGCTGGCGGGCAAAGGCTACCGGGGCCGTAACCCTCACCACCCCACGCAATGGTCCACTGGCATCCCGCAGAGCATTAAAGCTTTGTTCTATCTGGTCAAAAGGCTGCCGGATATCTTCCACCAGCTTTTGCCCCTCATGAGTCAGGCGTACGCTACGGGTGGTACGTTGTACTAACGCGACACCGGCAATCGCTTCCAGCTCTTTTATCTTCTGGCTCATGGCCGCCTTACTCACCTCCAACTGCTCTGCGGCACGGGTAAAACTGCCTTTTTCGGCGAGTACCCTCAACCAGTGTAGATGGTTCCACAAGGCATCGGCATGGCTTTGTTTCATCATTATTGTTCACTCAGAAAAACAATCAATTCGCTGTCAGCGCTTTTTCTGCATCGGTTTACACGACAGAATAACAATAATTTCATCCCTCAGGAGCAGCATAATGCCATTATTACAATTTGATATGATTGAAGGTCGCAGCGAAAACGAGATCCAGACCTTACTGGATACCGCACACCAGGTGGTACTGGACGCATTTAAAGTACCGGAGCGGGATCGTTATCAGATTGTTCAGGAAAACAAAGCCCGCAATATGGTATTCCAGGACACCGGGCTGGGATTCAGCCGCACGGAAAAATTCGTCATGGTCAGGGTATTTACCAGCCCGCGCAGCGACGAGCAAAAACAGTATTTTATGAAGCGGCTGGCCGAAGAATTCCAGCGTGTTTGCGGGATTGAAGGCAATGACCTGATGATCTCTTTTATCAGTAACAACAAAGGTGACTGGAGCTTTGGCTACGGCGAAGCACAGTATATGACCGGGACGTTATAATCTCTGCCTCCCTGGTCTGTCAGGGCCGTGGAAATACCGCTATTTTCCACGGCTAATCATTTCTTTGCTAATTCCCTCCCGGCTATAATAGCCATCAACAATCCCGGCAGAATCTGTGGGATGATTCATAAATACAGAAAGCAGATGGCACCGTCAGCTCATAGCCCAGCTGGGTCTGTCACCTGAAAATCACCTATACCGTCATTTATCTGCCTGTTGATTTATTTTTCCTTTGGGACCCCCGCCTTTTCGCGGTCAATGCAACATAACAGAAGTGTGATACTGACAATGAGCGATGACAATAAATCAATAAAATCAGCTAAGGCCACCGCAAGTGACGTGGCTAAAGCCGCCGGGGTATCAAAATGGACGGTATCCAGAGCATTTACCGAAGGGTCATCCATCTCAGAAAAATCCAGAATTAAGGTCAGGGAAGCCGCGGAAAAGCTTGGATATAAGCCTAACCTGCTGGCACGTAGCCTGTCCAAAAAACGGACTAACATCATCGGCATTGTGATTGATGAGATGAAAAACCCGCACTGCCTGATGCTGTTAGATGAGGCAACCAGACAGTTGCAAAATCGTGGTTGTATTGCTCTGCTGATTAATCTCTCCGGGGTTGACGATACCGATGTGCTGTCACTCGCAGATCAACTACAGGTCGACGGAATTCTTTTTTTAGGGGCAGTCCTGAGTGAAAACGTCATTTCGATGGCAGAGAACCTGCATCACGTGCCATTGGTCCAGGTTGGCCGTAACAGTGAACTGGTCAGGTTTGACCGGGTTTACAACAATGGCTACGACGCAGGAAAAGAGATTGCCCGACTGATGGCCCCGCAAGGTTTTAACCGTTATGGTTATATGAAAGGCCCTGAAGCCCCTTCTAACCATCTGTTTCGCATGCAAGGCTTTCGCGATGGCCTGGCGGAATTCGGGAAAACATTATCAGTGATGTTAGTCGCCGGACATTATGACAGACACTCCGCGGCTGACGAATATGCCCGGTATATTGAAGCCACACCACCCGCAGAGCGCATTGAAGCGCTGTTTTGCGAAAACGACATTCTGGCCTTAGGAGTGATGGATCAGCAGATGCAACTTGGATTACCCGCGCTGGGGATTGCCGGGTTTGATGATATCGATGAAGCTGGCAGTGCTTCACGACAGCTCACTACCGTGAGTCAGCGGGTTGACCGGCAAATCCATGAAGCACTTAACCGCTTGCTGGACTCGACAGCCAGCCCGCAGGATACCTGGAGTACCGGGGAAATAAAAGTCCGTCAGTCACACCTGAAAAAGTAAAAAGGGCCCGTTACCGGGCCCTTTACCATTGCAGGCCGAAGTCAGCTTCTGTCAGAGTACTGAGGCAAAGGCTTCCGCGACCTGATGGATATTGCGGCTGTTAAGCCCGGCAACACACATGCGGCCACTGCTTATCAGGTAGACACCAAATTCTTCACGTAATCTGTCAACCTGCTGCGCACTCAGTCCGGTATAGCTGAACATTCCGCGCTGTTTCTCCAGATAGCTGAAATCACGCCCCGGTAATGCATGGTTCAGCGCGGTCACCAGCGCCTGGCGCATATCCAGGATGCGTACCCGCATCTCTTCCAGTTCGGCCAGCCAGTTGGCCCGTAACTCACTGTCATTCAGAATGGTCATGACCAGCGTAGCACCATGCGTCGGCGGGCTGGAATAGTTGCGACGGATAGCGGCCTTCAACTGACCCAGCACACAATCGGCTTCTTTGCTGCTTTCACACAATACCGACAATCCACCAACCCGCTCGCCATATAATGAGAAGATTTTGGAGAAGGAGTTACTGACCAGTGCCGGCAGCCCGGCTTTCGCCGCAGCACGGATAGCGTAACAATCCTGCTCTGCTCCGGCACCAAAGCCCTGATAAGCGATATCCATAAACGGAATCAGCTTACGTGCTTTCAATACCTCAATCGTCTGATCCCATTGTACCGGCGTCAGGTCTGCACCGGTTGGATTGTGGCAGCACGGATGCAGTAACACGATGGTTTGTTCCGGCAGGCCTTTCAGTGTATCGATAAACTCAGCGAATTTTACGCCATGAGTTTCAGAGTCATACCACGGATAGCGGTTCACCTTGAAACCGGCACCGGCGAAAATGGCCACGTGGTTTTCCCAGGTGGGATCACTCACCCATACATCAGACCCGGGGAAATAGTTTTTCAGAAAGTCAGCACCGACTTTCAGGGCGCCAGAGCCACCCAGAGTCTGAATGCAGGCAATACGGCCACTTTCTGCCAACGGGTTATTCTCACCAAATAACAGAGTAACGATGGCTTTGCGGTATGCGGCAATACCTTCCATTGGCAGGTAGAGCGATGCCTGGCCCGGAGCACTTTGCAGGCGTTTCTCTGCCTCAGCCACGGCCTGTAACTGAGGAATGATCCCCTGTTCGTTATAATAGAGACCAATACTCAGATTAACTTTTGCCGGACGCGGATCTTCTTTGAATTTTTCCATCAGCGAAAGGATGGGATCGCCGCCATAGGCATCGACATGTTGAAACACGTTGTACTTCTCCATCATTATCTATGTTATTGAGCCGCAGCCTGTTCAGACCATATAGCGGCCAGGACGGTGGTTCATTGCAATAATCAGATTCAGTATTATGGCGCCACATACCGATGCCAGCAGCATAGGCAGTGATACCACCCACAGCGAGGCCAGTACCACACAGGTATCGACACACATTTGCAGTTTACCGGCACGCAGACCTATTCGTTTTTGCAGCCAGAGTGCCAGAATATTAATGCCACCCAGGCTGGCTTTATGGCGGAATAACACAATGAACCCCATGCCCATCACAATATTACCAAACAGGGCTGCATAGAAAGGGTTAAGCTGAGAAAAATGAATAAATAATGGATGCAGGTGCGTAAACAGCGATACCAGTCCTACCGCACTAAAGGTTTTCAGGGTAAATTCCCAGCCCATCTGGCGAACCGCCAGCCAGTAAAAAGGCAGATTGATCAGGAAAAATGCCGAACCGAAAGATAACGGTGTGACATAGCTAATCAAAAAAGCAATCCCTGCAGTGCTTCCGGTTAATGCGCCTGCCTGTTTCAGCATAATGATGCCGAACGACACCAGTAAAGTGCCAAATAAAATCGCCAGTGCATCTTCCACCAGACTGTGCGGCACGGACTCTTCCGCCGCAGTTTTTATAACTGTCATAGCCAAACCCTAATTGATCAATGAGTGCAAAGTGTTGTGTAAGCAAAAAACGCGCCACACTGATAACCATGGCGGGTTATCTGTGAATGCGAATGGTTATCTTATTGATATTACAGATGTCAGGAGCCGACGCAGGGTTAATCCCCGGACCAGAGATCAGCACTTCGTGCATCACAGCAAATCCTGATGCACTATTTATGCACTAATCAGAAAATAATGCACGACAATAGTTAACTGTTGCTGATTATTGATTGGTCAGTTCGCTGCCTTGCAGCATGATCCCGCCTTCCTTAATACGGTTAAGTATCACTGATGTCTTCACATGGGCAACACTCTGATGACCCGCCACCAGTTGACTGATCAACGCACTCAGGGAGTTAAGATTGCCCACGGTCACTTTCAGCAAATAGTCGGCGTCTCCGGTGGTTTTATAGGCATCGGTAATGGCTGGATTAGCCGCAACATGCTGATGAAAATCATTCACGTAGGATGGGGTGTGGTTCATTAGCCGGACTTCGATGAGTCCGGTAATTTCCGGACCAATCGCGTCCGGCGACAGTCTGGCGTAATAGCCGAGAATTTTATCAGTTTGTTCCAGATGAATACGCCGCCTGGAGCACTGGGAAGCGGATAATCCCACCAGATCACTCAGCTCCTGATTAGTCAGCCGGCCATTCGACTGCAGCAGGGTGAGAATTTTAATATCGTAATCATCAATTCTGGTCATGCGTTATTCCGTGATGCTGTCAATACATCATCACAGATAACCGTATTTTTTAGGGGGTTGTCCAACACTATTTTTAATCAGTAAGCCCCGTAATTTCGGTTACTCATCATCATACTGAGGGCCGGCATAGTTATCGAAACGTGACCACTGACCATTAAAGGTGAGTCTGACCGTACCAATAGGACCATTACGCTGTTTACCGAGGATGATTTCAGCAATACCTTTCAGGTCACTGTTTTCGTGATAGACCTCATCCCGGTAAATAAACATGATTAAATCCGCATCCTGCTCAATCGAACCGGATTCACGTAAGTCTGAGTTGACCGGCCGTTTATCAGCACGTTGTTCAAGAGAACGGTTAAGCTGTGACAGGGCCACCACCGGCACATTCAGTTCTTTTGCCAACGCTTTCAGTGAACGGGATATTTCGGCAATTTCCAGCGTACGGTTATCAGAAAGCGAGGGTACCCGCATCAGTTGCAGGTAGTCGATCATAATCATGCTCAACCCGCCATTTTCCCGGAAGATACGTCGTGCACGTGAACGCACCTCGGTAGGAGTCAGACCGGAAGAGTCATCAATAAACATATTTTTCTTTTCCAGCAGAATACCCATGGTGCCGGAAATACGTGACCAGTCCTCGTCATCCAGTTGTCCGGTACGAATCCGGGTCTGGTCCACCCGCGATAAGGAGGCCAGCATACGCATCATCAGCTGTTCGCTGGGCATCTCCAGACTGAAAATCAGCACCGGCTTATCCTGCAACATCGCGGCGTTCTCACACAGGTTCATGGCAAAAGTCGTTTTCCCCATCGACGGACGGGCTGCCACAATGATTAAGTCCGATCCCTGTAACCCGGCGGTTTTTTTATTCAGATCCTGATAACCGGTGTCTACCCCTGTCACCCCGTCGTGAGGAGTGCCGACCAGCGATTCAATACGGTTGATGGTAGCTTCCAGAACCTGTTCAATATTCTGCGGGCCATCGTCTTTATTGGATCGTTTTTCGGCAATTTTAAACACACTGGATTCGGCAAGATCCAGAAGATCCTCACTACTGCGCCCTTGAGGATCAAAGCCTGCATCGGCGATTTCGTTAGCTACCGAAATCATTTCACGTACTACCGCACGTTCACGGACAATATCCGCATAGGCACCAATGTTGGCTGCACTCGGGGTATTTTTCGCCAGTTCTGCCAGATAGGCAAAACCCCCGACCATTTCCAGTTCACCACGGGTTTCGAGGGACTCTGACAGGGTAATCAGATCAATCGGCTGTCCCAGCTCCAGCAAACGCTGCATCTCGGAAAAAATTAACCGATGCGGCCGGCTATAAAAATCTTCGGCGACCACCCGCTCGGAAACATTATCCCAGCGCGCATTATCCAGCATCAATCCCCCAAGCACCGACTGTTCGGCTTCAACAGAATGCGGGGGCATTTTTACCCCTTCCAGCTGACGGTCGCGGGTTTCATTGGATTTGTTCGTGGGTTTATTTCCTGCCATAGTGAATGTCATTACCAGTGTTAAACAAGGGGCGCCACAGTATACTTTTTTTTTCACTGGATTGTCGCCCTGTACTCCGGGCGTTCACCACGTTTTCACAGGAGCTGTTATGCCAAACCGTATTCAGTATGCCCGACATGGCGGGCCGGAAGTTCTGGAGTGGTCATCATTTTCTCTGCCGGAGCCCGGTGAGCATGAAGTTGTGGTAGAAAACAAAGCCATTGGTATTAACTATATCGATACCTATTTCCGCAGTGGATTGTATCCCCCACCCTCGCTGCCGGCAGGTCTGGGCACCGAAGCCGCCGGGATTGTGACCCGTACAGGTCACTCCGTCAGCCGCGTGAAACCGGGCGACCGTGTAGTTTATGCTCAGTCGACGGCCGGGGCCTACAGTGAAAGCCATATCGTAAATGAAGATCGTCTGGTGCGACTGCCGGACAGTATTTCCTATGAGCAGGCGGCAGCTTCTTTCCTGAAAGGACTGACAGTCCAGTATCTGCTACGCCAGACCTACCCGATCACCGCCGGTGAAACCTTCCTGTTCCATGCCGCCGCCGGTGGAGTGGGCCTGATTGCCTGCCAGTGGGCCAAAGCTCTGGGAGCCCGGTTAATTGGTACCGTGGGTTCAGCGGAAAAAGCCAAAATTGCTACCGATGCCGGAGCATGGGCAACCATTAACTACCGGGAAGAGAATATTGCGGAGCGGGTAAGAGAGTTGACTGATGGCAAAAAAGTGCCGGTTGTTTATGACTCGGTGGGTCATGATACCTGGGAGGCGTCACTGGACAGCCTGCAACGGCGCGGACTCATGGTCAGTTTCGGAAACTCTTCCGGCCCGGTCACCGGGGTCAACCTGGCAATCCTTAACCAGAAAGGCTCGTTGTTTGTCACCCGGCCATCGTTGTTCGGCTATATCACTAACGCCACCGAACTGGATGCCGCCAGCCACGAACTGTTTACCCTGCTGGCTAGCGGAGCGATCAAAGTCGATGTTCCGGCGAATCAGAAGTTCGCACTGAAAGATGCGGCAGAAGCCCATCGTCAGTTGGAAAGCCGCGCAACCCGTGGGTCCAGCTTGTTGATCCCCTGAGTTCTCTTCTGATATTTATTTCCGACAATGTAAAAGGGCTTCCCGATGGAAGCCCCTTTTTTATTTTTAGTTCGCGCTGGTGTAGGGTCAGAGCGATAAATTCCTGTGAACATCTGAGAATATCATCGCAGATTTTTTCAGTGAAAAGTTTGTTCTGATTCACATTTCCGAAGTTTGTCGGAGGAATGCCGGTAAATCATCCCGTGGTTACCAGCGTCGGTTCATCCTGTTGATTTTCGACATAGTTTTGTCAAACCGCCGGTTTCCAGTCTGTACGGGACGAGAACGGCCAAACGTCTGCCAGACCCTGGCAACCGCCACCGCCAGTAATAACCAGGGAAGCAGTTTCAGGGCAATAAGCAGGAAACCCGACAACAGCATCACCAGGGTTCCCACCAGCAAAGCAACCAGAACACCGATTACCGACACACCGGTCAGCAGCAACATAACAAAAAAGCCGGCGACAAATAATAATTCCATGATCCACTCCTCAGCGAATAATGATCACTTTCAGACTGTGAGGAGTATTACAAGAATCGTGCCAGCCAGTAAAAAAAATAACCCTCTGAAATTTAATAGTAAAATAATTCAGAGGTTCAGCCAGGGTGGTGAAAATCACTAAAGAGTGGTGTGAAAATCAGACTATGTTTGCCGGAACATCTCCGGCAAATCCTCAACGGTCAGCCACCAGCGATAATGCCTGCTCAACCACGCGAACATCGGCTCCGGGTTTATGTGCATTTTCACTTAAATGGCGACGCCATTGTCTTGCTCCCGGAATTCCCTGGAACAGCCCCAGCATATGGCGGGTAATGTGCCCAAGGTAAGTTCCCTGGCTGAGTTCAGCTTCAATATAAGGGTACATTGAGCGAACCACTTCCGCAGCATCAGGTACCGGGGTATTCACACCAAAAATTTGCTGATCCACCTGAGCCAGCAATCCGGGATTCTGGTAGGCCTCACGACCCATCATCACACCATCCATATGCTGCAAATGCATCTTTGCTTCTTCCAGCGTTTTTATTCCGCCGTTGATTCCCATTCGCAGTTGAGGGAAATCACGTTTAAGCTGATAAACCCGTGGATAATCCAGGGGGGGGATTTCACGGTTCTGTTTCGGACTCAGACCGGAAAGCCAGGCCTTACGGGCATGCAGAGTAAAAGAATCACAACCACCTTGTTCAGCTACCGTACCGATAAAATCACAAAGGAACTGATAGCTATCCTGAGAGTCGATCCCGATACGGGTTTTTACCGTTACAGGAATAGTCACAACCTCACGCATCGCTTTAATACAGCGGGCTACCAGTTCAGCTTCGGCCATCAGACAGGCCCCGAAACGACCATTCTGCACCCTGTCAGACGGGCATCCTACATTCAGGTTAATCTCGCTATAGCCCCGCTGTTCTGCCAGACGGGCACACTCCGCCAGTGCTTGCGGGTCACTGCCACCTAACTGCAAGGCTACAGGCTGCTCTTCCTGAGAAAAGGCCAGATAATCCCCTTTTCCATGGATAATCGCACCGGTGGTCACCATTTCGGTGTACAACAACGTCTCTGCCGTCAGCTTGCGATGGAAATAGCGGCAGTGCCTGTCAGTCCAGTCCAGCATCGGTGCGACGGAGAAGCGATCTGACTGAAAAACAGCATTCGCGTTTTCCGACGGGAGCGGGGTCTGAGCCAAAGGGGTATCGGTCTGAATATTCATGAAATCATCGTTAAATTGCTGTGGATTGCGATCAGGGGCAGGATAATAGCATAAATTAGCGCCAGGTCCGTCAACTAATACCCGACCAGTGGTTCAAAACGGAAGCAACCCGGACGTGACCAGATTCAGTGACACAGTGGACAACTTTTTACTCTGCTCATCGTGGAGCCCTGTTCCCGACACACATCACCAACATTAAAATACCAGTCATGCTAAGATGGTTGTTTACCGGAGACCATTTGTCGGAGAAAGCTATCATGCAAAAACAACTTCCTGCACAGATTATTGCTGAGGCGCAGAGCCTTTGCCTGAAACGTGGGGTGCGTATGACTCCCCAGCGTGCTGAAGTGTTACGCCTGATGGCTGAACAGTATGGTGCCATCAGTGCTTATGACCTGCTGGATAAATTACGTCTCAGTGAGCCACAGGCTAAGCCGCCTACAGTCTACCGTGCTCTGGATTTCCTGCTGGAACAGGGCTTTATTCACCGGGTGGCCTCAAACAACAGTTATGTGGTCTGTCCGCATTTTGAACATCCTTCTCATACTTCAGTGATGCTGATTTGCGACCATTGCGCTTCTGTCAGTGAACGGCATGCAGAAGGTGTTGAAAAACTGATTGGTACCCAGGCCAAACTGGCAGGTTTTACGCTGCGCCATACGGTGATTGAAGTGCATGGTTTATGCGAAAAATGCGCAGAAATTGCTGCCTGTGAAAGCCAGGATCATTGCCAGCATGACCATACAATTGAGACGAAAATTCGCCCCGGACGATAGGCATGTGCCGGAAGATGTCAGGAAGTAAACCAGCTCTGATGACGCTGATGATAGTTCCAGCGTCTCCATAACGTAATTCCACGCAGTAACATAAATACACACAGTGCCAGCCATACCCCATGGTTTCCCAGCCAGGGAACCGTACACAAGGTCAGACCGAAACCTGCTGCAGCCACCGCCATGCTGTTGCGCATCTCTTTCCCGCGGGTAGCACCGACAAATAATCCGTCCAGCAGATAACACCCTACGCCAACAAGGGGGAGAATAATCTGCCAGATCAGGTAATGGTCGGCCAGTTGGCGCAACGAGGGTAAGGATGTCAGCATATCGATAATCCAGGGGCCGGCAAGGGCATAAATCAGTGAAAATGCCACTGCAACGATACCGGCCTGTCGACAGGAAGCATGCCAGACTTCCGGTAACCGCCCTGCCTGCCGGGCGCCATAGGCCTCACCGGAAACCGCTTCTACCGCATAAGCAAACCCGTCAAGCGCATAGGAAGTAAACGACAGAAACATCATCAGTAAGGCATTCACCGCCACAATTTCGCCCCCCAGCCTGGCCCCGGTCATAGTCAGCGAGGCGAAACAGAGTTGTAGCAACAATGAGCGCAGTAAAATATCGCGGTTCAGCCCCAGCACCCGTTTAATATCCCCCCGCCAGCCATTCAGCAGTGAACGCGGATCAATTCCCTGGCGAGCCAGCACACGCCACACCAGCACTATCCCGGTTAGCAATGTCACATATTCGGCTATCACCGTGGCTCCTGCCGCGCCCCGTACCCCCATGTGTAAGTGCAATACCAGCAATAGTTCCAGAATAATATTCACCAGATTACCAGCGACCAACAGGATGACCGGAGCTCTGGCATACTGAACCCCCAGCAACCAGCCCAGAATGACCAGATTAGCAAAGGTTGCCGGTGCACTCAGCCAGCGGACATCAATAAACTCACGGGCCTGATACAGGATGGCAGGATCGCCGCCAATCACCAGGGTGGCGAGGTGACTAAGCGGTTGGCGAAACAATAAAAACAACAGACCTGCCAGCAGGCTGACAATCATCGGCTGTACTAGTGCCCGAACCAGTGCCGGGTGATTTTTTCCACCCCACGCCTGGGCCGTCAGCCCCGTGGTACTCATTCGCAGGAAAAGCAATAACATGAACAGAAAACTGGTAATCGTGGTTGCCACAGCTACCCCGCCAAGATATATCGCACTGTTCAGGTGGCCAATCACCGCAGTATCGACCAGTCCCAGTAACGGCACGGAGATATTGGACAGGATCATCGGCAGCGCCAGTCGCCAGAGCTGTTTATCGGTGCGGTTAAAAAAAGACATGGCTATCCTGCAGCTATATACGGCAATGGGAGAGAGGTTATTTTACAGAATGCTGATTAAGGCAGGCTGGCCTTAACCTTTCGGGCACGGGGTCGTTGCTTCATAACGTCCCCGTATTGCCACGATTGCAGTCACAGCCAGAATCCGTAACAGATCATAACAGTTTACAGCCATTCACCATTGCGGATAACACCCACGGCGAGACCTTCTACTGTCAGGTTTTGCTCACGGACATCGACCACAATCGGTGAAAACTCACTGTTTTCCGGCAGCAGATGTACGGTATTCCCCTGTTTTTTCCAGCGTTTAACCGTCACTTCATCGTCAATTCTGGCGACCACTACCTGGCCGTTTCGAACATCCTGGGTCTTATGGACAGCCAGCAGATCACCATCCATGATACCAATATCTTTCATCGAAGTGCCGCTGACTCTCAGCAGAAAATCAGCAGCCGGCTTAAACAGTGCCGGGTCAACCTGGAAATGGCTTTCGATGTGCTGCTCGGCTAATAATGGCTCGCCGGCGGCGACACGGCCAATCAGCGGTAATCCTTCTGCGGTCTCTTCTTCCATCAACAGTCGGATACCCCGTGAAGCGCCTGAAACAATCTCAATGACACCCTTACGGGCCAGAGCTTTCAGATGCTCCTCGGCAGCATTTGGAGAGCGAAATCCCAGCCGGGAAGCAATTTCAGCGCGAGTCGGTGGCATCCCTGTTTGTTGAATATGGTCGCGAATCAGGTCATAGACCTGTTGCTGCCTGCTGGTTAATGCTTTCATCCCGCCCCCTGGTTGTTTATACAGTCGCTGTGAGTATATACAGGTATTTGGGAAATGAAAACTAAAAACCGTCATAAAACAAACAACTGTCGGTTAC
>Ga0157363_1000798_pt1 | contig 24956 bp, 10 predicted proteins | sample AttsexASBM1_FD_111477 | JGI IMG/M metagenome (GOLD analysis project Ga0157363, IMG submission 111477) | Fungus gardens microbial communities from leaf cutter ant in Ribeirão Preto, State of São Paulo, Brazil - Atta sexdens ASBM1 | ecosystem: Host-associated > Fungi > Mycelium > Unclassified ... | reverse complement strand
ATAAGTATAAAAACACTATTATAAGAAAGATTAATATGCGAATATCAATTTCTTCAATGAATAATTTTTGACATCAGAATAAATGATATATCTATCTTTGTAAATCTTTTCATCCACAAAATTAAAAGCATCGGGTTAGTCAAGAGATTACTCAATTAGTTATGTCAGGAATTAACAAAAAAAAATATACTATATGTTTTATTTTCCTGTTATCTTTTCTATAATAACGGACTTATAAATAATATTATATATTGCGATCTGTTATAAAGAACAATAAAAATATTCTGAGCAATAATTTGGTTAGAGAAATAATTTGATTAGAGAATACCTGTATGTTATAAGTCACAGAATAATAGTTACTTGTTTACAACTATGTTTTACTGATGAATCCCATAAATATGTTTATAACATGTTCAAAGAAAAATGCACTTCATATTTTATAAAATTCGAATCATAGTATAATCTATTGATTTATACGTTTATTGAAATTATCATTACAATTTAATGATTTAATAGAAAACCTTCATCTTTTTTTTTTGGTCACAAAGTTAATAATTAACTGTCATATTTTCATGCGCAGCACGATGCCGTCCGATAGCATGGATGACATCGAGCTAAAAAACATTCAGTTGCAATTTCCGGCACTGCGATATCTCTCCAGAGATGACAGCTCTGTACGGGAAGAAAAGGTGGAGACCGACAAGGGAAGTTTACTGGTAGCGGTGCAAGGAAATCGAGCGAAACCAGCTATCCTTACTTATCATGATCTAGGCCTTAACTGTAAGTAATTTATATCTAGAATGTTTTTAATTTAAAACTATACAATGTTTCAATCTAATTTTTATTTACTCGTGTTATGAAAATTTTTAATTAATTATTTCTATTCTTATAAAAGATATAATATATTATAGTATGATTTCTAATACAAATTATTTTTATAGACATCTCGAGCTTCCAGGCATTCTTTAATTACATCGATATGCGTGTTCTACTCGAAAACTTTTGCGTATACCATATAAACGCACCCGGACAAGAGGAAGGCTCCCCGACACTACCCGAAGAGTGAGTAAACATTATAGTGAATAAAAGAAAAATATATTAATTAATTTTTTTAAATAAAGCATTGGCACTTTTGACTGTACTAAAATTTGTTAAAGTATTAGTTCTCTTTATCATACTAAAGTTTGTGAAAGAACAAATTAATTAATAGTTAATGAGTTAAATAAAGATATTTCTGAGCTTCAATCATTTATACAGATATATATATATATATATATATATATATATATATATATATATATATATAATACACACACGCGCGCGCGCGCGTGTGTGTGTGTGTGTGTGTGTGTACATACATGTTTTGTTTCTCAATACATCAATACATCAAGTCAATTTGCATAAATCAGCGACCTAATTAATTTTCAATTACAATTTCTGTTTAATATATCTCAATGAGTTTGTGTTTGTAGTTTGGATTTGTTTTCTGTGACTAAACTAGCACTTTTGGAATTTAAAGTGAGATAAATATATGTTTGATATTTGTCGAATGCGAGAGACAGAGTTCAAGTACAATCTAGTGCAAGAAAGACAGAATACTTTACTTTGTTTATAAATATACAAAATTTTGCGATTCAATAAAAGTCGTATTCTTCATATAAACGCATATAAATACTTATATATTACTTTATTGTAATATTGCAATTTATGCATTTATGAGGATTCAAATTTATCGATTGTTACATAATTTTTTTCTTTCTCTGTCTAATCTATCATTTTAGAGAAAAGATATAACCGGTAAAATTAAAACATGCATATTTTTACAAATAATAATAAAAATTTTTTTATAACGTTATTGTTATGTTTGTAGTTATATAAGTAAATGAAAATATTAAACATATTAATATGTAAAATAAGATCATAGAGCCATTTAGAAATAAAATTAAGTTTTACATTAGTTTATTATAAAGATTACAAAAATTTAAACTATAACAAATAAATAATTATTCTGTAATGTCAATTGAAGGATCATAAATCTTAAATAGCTTAATATTGGATTAGAAAATTATTGTAATATTTTTGAAACTTCCACAGTATTTTCTGTGAAGAAGTTAAACGCGGATTATCTTCATGTCTGTATCCATTAACGAACTGTAATGTTTACAAAACATTAGAATGCTAATATTTCAAGCAAAGCAATTTGCTAAATAAAAATAAAAACGAGAAGTAGCCTCATACTCAGGCTGCTTTTCGCATCCTGATGAAGTGAACTACAAAACATTGAAATTCTAACAATGAAGTTAAACACGAAAATAATTCGCAAAATGCATAACTTCTTTATAGAAAAATATGTTTTTGTTATAATTAATTATAAACATCTTAAACATTAAGTCTTATTAAAGAAATATTTCGGAGTCTCTCTCTCTCTCTCTCTCTCTCTCTCTCTCTCTTTCTCAATTAAATATCAAGTTAAAAAATAATTTAAACTGCAATGCAGATTTGCATGCGGAAGTTCTATCAATTGGTTTTGTTCGCGTGCCAAATCCACAAAAATCTGTATAAACTTTGATAAATACTAATATATTGGTTTTCGATTCTCTTATCGTTTATAATTACATAATATTCATTTGTTTCATAAAACTATGATAATTAATTGATAATATGTTTCAGTTTTACTTATCCGTCCATGGAAGAGCTGGCCGAACAGCTGCTCTTCGTCCTTGGCCACTTTGGCATAAAATCTGTAATTGGTTTCGGAGTCGGAGCTGGTGCCAATATACTGGCAAGATTTGCACTCGCCCATCCGGAGAAAGTAAATGCACTGTGCCTGATAAACTGCGTATCTACGCAGGCAGGATGGATCGAGTGGGGTTATCAAAAGTTGAATGTACGCCATCTGAGATCGCAGGGCATGACCCAGGGTGTTCTTGACTATTTGATGTGGCATCATTTTGGCAGGGTAAGTACACAACGTTCTAAATTTAAATTTGTAAATGAGATATATGACTCACGTGTATTAGATAATAATTTTGTCTAAAATGTAAAAATATGATTTGGAAAGATATCGCATTGTTGTTATAAGAAAAAATTAACAAAGGGAATAGATAATTTTTTAATAAATTATAATTTGTTCGAGAAAATTTAATGTATTATCATTAAATATATTCACATTCATAACTATGATTTCTGCAATATTTTTATACAAATATGTAAACATGAATAAAAATATAGATATGATTTTGTAATGAAATTTACATTATAATTTAATCTATTTATATATATATATATATATATATATATATATATATATATATATACTCACATTCATACACATATATCACTATAAAAGATTTTTTTCATTAATTTTTCAACGTTACACTATATATTTGGTAACGGGGACAACATATAATATTAATAAAAGAGATATAGCATATAAAGTAAGAGACTGAGGAATTAAACATATGAATAATAAAATTATTTCATTTATTATTTTTCTAGATAATTAATATAATAAAATTCTTTGCAAAAGTTACGCAAATGTTATGAATTAAATTATAAAGTAACCTTTAATCTATATAATTATTAGAAACACATCACTTTATTCAGAATAAAAAGTAATTAAATTATTTAATTATCCTGATAATGCAAACACCTTCTATCTGTCCTCTAACGTCTTTTATGGAAGGTAATCATATTCTGAACAAGATTAGGTATGCTCTATGAAGTTAATAAACTGCGGGCTTACATGAGGCGCAAAATAATGTCAACCGAGTTAGCGCTCATGCGCGAACGCAAGATGAATTATCGACGACGAAGTTTAAGCTTTCAAAGGTTCATTAGAACATCTCCATGGAAACTAGGGATTATACTGACAGTTTGCTTTATTATACAACATAAAGATTATTGCGTTCGTCAAAGACGACCTCTAACCTTTGAAGAAACAAGTGTAAAAGTAAATATCAGCAAATATCGATTAAAAAAAATAATGTTCATAACTTAGGTACATAGCAAAAAGATGTTTTATCCATGCTTGAATCTTTTATAAAAGTTTTTCATAATTTTTGACAAAAAATAATTGATAATTGAATTATAATGTAGAATAAAATTTAGTTATGACATTGATATTAATATACAGAAATAAAATGCGGTTTATTTTTCAGTATATCATATTATGTAAATTATTCTTTCTACATACCATACCTTTAATTTATCATTTCTTTATTTTGTTGAGAAGCGATATAACATAAAGAGATTAAAAAATTATGTGTAACACGATACGTGAGGTTAAAAGTTGATTGAAAATTAATAAAATAATATACAAATCGACACATATGTACATACACACATTGTGTTAGTATTTGAGTTATTATGACTGAATTTTCAACATTATTATTTGAAAAAACTAAAAAATATAATTTTCAAACAAAGCTAAGTGAATGTCATCGCTATTTCCTAATTTTATATAGTTTCTAATTTTATATAGTTTATATTGTTTTTCTTTCCATTTCATAACTAATAGAATTTACGGATAGTTTTTTGATTGTCAACGCGTTACGAAGAAATCACATCGTAAACTCACGATGAGTTTACCGAGTTTCGAAATTGTTTGATCGACAGATATAATAATCAAGATAGAAGCATAGATTATTTTTGATGATAAAGTCGCATGCAACTTGCATATGTTTTTCTTATTAGCGTAACGAATTTTACATTTTGAGTATTGTGATAAATTTATGACATAATATAATTTATTTTATAGAAGCAATATTTAAAATTTATATTGCCTGATGTAAATCATATAAATAATCATTCATACAACAGTAAGAAGTAATAATACTAATAATTATTACAATACAGTAGTATATAAAGAAATCCTTCTTTTCAAGAAAATTAGTGTTTTTGTTGAGAATTATGATTAGAAGGATAATTATTGGTAATAAATATTATTAACTGCTGCTTTTAGAAAAAGATTATATTGAAATTAAAAAACCATTTTTTACTAAATGTTTATTTTATTGGTTATACAATTTTAATAACAAGATAAATTCAAAGATATCAAGTAATTTTGAAATTAATCTGTAACATGTAGTGATGTAGCATATATATTAAAATTAAATTGATATAATTTTATTCAGGGGACCGAAGAACGGAATCACGATCTGGTTCAAGTATACAAGAACTATTTTGAGCGTCGTGTAAATCCAACGAATCTCGCATTATTTATCGACAGTTATGTTCGTCGCACGGATTTGAACATAACAAGGGAACTAGACCCAACGCGCAAGAAGGAAGGATTGACGCTTAGTGTACCAGTGATGAACATCACGGGAGCTTTAAGTCCTCATGTTGACGATACCGTAACGTTAAATGGACGTTTGGATCCAACAAACAGTTCTTGGATGAAAGTAAGTTTTTTGATTACGTAGTTTTAAAAAGCGTGTAATATTAAAATAATCAATATTTTACAATATTTTATATAAAGTATTATTAGAAATCAGAAAAGAGAGAGAGAGAAAAAAGAAAATTTAATAAAATCATGAATAAATTACTTTTCTTTAAAAATAAAAGGCGAAATTCTAAACATATATTTCAAATATATTTTCTAAGAAATTAAATTACATTAAAACACATTAAATTGTGTTTATATATGGTTTATACAATATTATATGGCTTATACAATAAGTGCTTAATATAATGTATATTACAATGATATCAATTGTCCAATAAAATAAACGTTTCTCTCTTTCTTATTAAATACAGATATAAATATATTGTGGAATTATGACTATATATCTCTATATATATAAATTTAATAACAAGACTTTCTATGTCAGAGTAAACTTTATTTCAAAATGTATTTCAAAAAGTGATCAATTATGTTGGTTCTTTTAGATATCGGATTGCGGTATGGTATTGGAAGAACAACCGGGTAAAGTAAGCGAGGCATTCCGATTATTTCTTCAAGGCGAAGGATACGGTAAGTGAGCGTTTCGTGAACCACGTTTCAGAAATTAATCACCATATTACGCAATCAACAGTTTTCATTGATCTTTATTGATAACAAATAAACGCGCACGCGTCATCGAATTTCAGAAGAGAATATCTCGTGATTGCTTGCAAGCGGAAGTACGATGTTAGTAATTACTGCCAATCATCTAAAATAATTATGTCAGAACGATGCTTCGCTAGAAATAAACGTAGAAAATCTATTTTTTTGTAATTAATAACATGCATCTAATAAGGAGCAAAAGAAAATATTGCGGTCAATCTGTTCGTCAGGTGATTGTAAATAATTATGCATAAAAAAAAATAAACTTCAAAGGCTTTGCAAGTGATCACATTATTTTTCGCATGACTGGACGTCGAAATAAAAGAGCGAGAAATTTTGATTGCGATCATTTATAGCATTAAGTTCTTTACCGACTGCTACACCCTGTTACGAGAAGTTGAAGTTTGGCCTATTGCAAAAAATACTTTACATATATAAATAAACTTCGAATGAATGTGTCCTTAGCTAACTATACTTCTTTTAACGATAGATATTATACGAATAGATTATATCAGATATTAATTGCTCATATATATATATATATATATTATAATTTTTTTATTATCATATTTAAACGATAAAATCATGCTTACAGATTACTCAAGTCAAAAATATTAGAAAAAATTCATTGCAATATCTAACAATATGTTTACTCTAAGTAAATATATATTAAATCGAGACACACTGTGTAAAATAACTGTTATAAGTTAAGGTTTTAGAATTTTGAAGTATCAAATTTTCTTTGTTCAATAATATAATTTTGCGCACATATTCCATATGGAGTGTACCTTTCTGCTAAAAATCTATTGTGCTTACATATATATTTATGAAAACATTAGAAACATATATTTACACATAATTTAATAATTAAATAATATTCCTTTTAAACCCGATTTATTATTTCATTTATGTTTAGCTTTCTAATCACAAAACTAATCACAAAACACTATGCTTTCTCACAAATCAATACGAAATAGAATATGTATTTAATGACTTGATTATATAATTTTACATAATGACTTCTGTATCAGGAACTTTGCTCTTTAGTTTTTGATCCTACTTTATTAATTATTAATTACGGAATTATAATAATTTATATAACGAACAACTGCGAAGGACAGTCAAATTGCTGAGAATAAAGAATCTGTTATTTCTATTATCGTCGTTAACTGTTATTGCAATTGTCGTTATTATATAAATATTTCCATGTTATACAAGTGGCGCAAAATACTTAAACGTAATTGAATTCGGGTGTAACAGGGTTAATAATATGTGTTTTCAATTATCACAACAATGTTAATTAAATGTACTACGACAAACTTGACAAATAAACTGCTTTACCTCTGTGTTAATTAATAGTGAAAGCCTACCTGATTACACCGAGATTCAAATACGTGTTCGAACATGTACCTCTATGCTCGTTAAAAAGCCACTGGCTCGACTCGATAAATAAAAAGTGACTTTAAAAAAAGATTGCATTAAATTCGTTTGTGAATTTTGCTATTATATTTTGAACTATATTAGAGACAAAGAAAAAGAGACAAAATAAGAAAAAAAATATTATACATGTTCATCGACTTGCGCCTTTATTTCCCACGCGTCTCGGATCGATCGAGTGGTACGTATATTACAACAATTTCAGCTGAACAGTAGCATAATTAGTCCCGGCTTATTTGCTGTTTCCTTTTTTCCGATATTTCCAAATGCTACGATCCGCGTTGAAGACGATGTGCTTGTAATATAAGATATAGTATTATAGAATTAAAACTAATAAGCATCCTATTTGTGTGTCTATTGTCTAAAAATGACTTAAATTTAAACTCTGACTTAATAGTTATTCTTATTTTAAAATAATGCATATTAATTTATGAGAGATTAGAAAAATCGAATAATTTAATTTCTCGAATGCCTAAAGATTGATTGTAAGAAAAAAGTATATTAATTTATTATTTAGATGAATTATTTACGTTGGTAATTAAAGTTCACTTTCGATATCGATTTATGAACCTGAGGTAAAAGACAATAGACATATTAAGATGATTTCTTTTTTAAGTGACACAGTCGACAAGTTTCGTTTTATCTTTGTTATTCATCGAATTATAAGAAAGATACAATAACGTTTGTGTCGACTATATGTCTCCTAAAAGGAAAGCAGCCTAAATTAACCTTTACTGTATTACAATAACCACAGTATTGCAGCAATACTTTGAGCAAATCAATTGTTGCACTATTATTTTGCTATATTCCACTCGTAATTATTAAAAACAATTGGCCTATCAATGTTTCGCACGAAAAATGCTTTAAAGATAGCAGTTGCGAATTCAGTGCGCCATATAGCAATATTCCGGTCATGATTTTTAAGGAGCGTTCGTTTTTTATACGTTTTAGTGATGAGATCCCCGCGGAAGCCCGTGAAGCCGACAACACCCGAAGGTAATTGTAATTAGGAATTGAAGGCCGCAAGGAGAGTCGAGCGCGCAGTTGGTCAATTAGGCCACGTCTATATGTTATGTAAGTCGGAATTCAAACTTTTTTCGGAGGTATGAAAGGTACTAACAAAGAATTATATGTCCTGGACCCCAAAAATTCTCGAAATAGAGAGATTAATTTTAATTAATTGTCCTAATAATTGTCCTAATACCGTATAATCTTGTCTATGCTGATGACAAGAAATGATGAAACTTTTTAATCGAACTCGTATCAAACTTTTTCACATATATCAGTGTAGATCGTTATTTTATTTCTATATACTTATTTTACATCTGTAACATTCCTTCTATACTTATTTTGTTTCACAAACATTCATAAATTTTATAATGATAAAAGTGCGACTATATACTGTATATAAAGAATTTCAGAGAGGAACAAATGTTATGACAGACAATGAGTATTATCACATGCCCGGTAAAATATTTGATAAATTGTTTTTACCGATTGAGTTCTTCTGTTCCATAGTTCTGTGTAATCAATAAGTACTACTTTTAGCGATATTAACAGAAACCGACCTGTTGCGCTACACTCTGATACAGGTGATCCAAATTGAAATATTCATTTTACATAAATAAAAGAAAAATTAACTTATTTTGCAACAACACAGACCTAGTTTTCATCGAGGATTTAAATCGGATCAGAATGTAAGAACCAACCAACTACAGTCGAGTATCCCTCTGTTACTGTCGAACGACAGTAACAGAGGGATACTCGACTGTAGTTGGTTAGTTTTTACATTCTGATCCGATTTAAACCTTCGATGGAAACTAGGTCACATACTTATGTCTGGATACCTATCGTGAAATAAGTCGGAATGGAGTTTTGATCAGAATTATTCCGTTTTCCCTTTAAAAAAAAAAATAAAAAAATAAAAATGTAGGGAATAATTGAATTCCAATTGGAATCCATTCCAATTTATTCCATAATATATACCCTAAATATTTTTTTTGTAAAATTGTTTTTCGGGAAAAAAAGAAAACAACTAAAAGACAGAACAAAATCTCGCACTTGGGCAATATAGAATAGTAAACAATCCTTGTCAATCCACAACGTCTCGCTATGCGCACACAACATTCCACCAACAATACACCTTTAAGTTTTTTTTTACTTTGCATGTATGCTTTCTTTTATTTATATCCTTCGTTCAGTCATTTTCTACGTTTGCGTAACAAAATTCGAATGAACAAATATTATAATAATATGCGCGTTGCAGCCTCTTCGGGCGAGGTAAAATTAACGGAACGAAATCAAAGGTACTATCTTCCGATATTTTCCTTTACAGTGGCCCCGCTATCGCCGTTAAAAATGGCCGATTACAGACTGGCTTCGTTAGAAGGACTGAATCACGTTTGCAGCAAGAAGATCGACTGGCCTACCGCGACCATACACATCACGGAGAATCCGATATCAGAGGCAGTCGTCTGTTAAATATTAATCGCCGAATTCTACCACCATTCTCAATTTTCGTTACGTAATCAAACGAGCATAATCGAACGGTGAAGCGATTCAATAATTTAGAAAGGTTTCGTCGGGCAACGATCCTTCGCGGCACTAATTGTTGATTTCTTTCCAAAGCTTTTTCATCGGCACGACATTTACTTTAATCGCGATTTACGCTGAATCGACCACACGCGTTCGTAATAAATGTTTAATTCTAAATGACTATAAAGTTAAGAGCTTTAAAGATAGAATTTACTACTAACAGATATCAGATCTTTTATTGATATTCTACTTGCTCGACATGCAATGTTGTTAGGAACAGTATTAAAGATAAATGAAAGAATAATATGTTATTGCTGCGTTATTGGATATACATATATAAATTTTAATTTTCTCTTTCTAAACGGTTCATGAATGGTGCAAAGCGTCTTTTAAGAATCGTTCATTATCGTAAAAATAAATTTCTTTAATTTTAAATTTCTTTTCGTACTAAAATATGTTTATGGTTATTATTTAACATTTATTTTAATGAAAAGGTTATATTTTTTAATTTCACAAATGTGTTCTTGTAAATATTTTTAAATTGTCACTTAACTTTTGAATATCCAACAGTTTGATATACAACTTTATATATACGTAAGTAATGTTAATATATCAACAGTCATAATTATGACTTCACAAATAAGTGGCACACAATAAGAATACGTTTTACTAAAAAAATGAAAGAGTGATTTCCTTCGACATTGTGTAATAAATGAAGAGAATATATGAGATCATGAGAGCTAATTTCGGAAAAAAACGTTGCATTGCTGTATAGGCAATTGATAATATTGAAAAATTACAAATAATAAATCACGCGTAAGACTTTAAAAATGTATAATAGCCAAATGTAAAATGGCAAAAGGATGTCTTTGTTACGATGTTCTCATCATGCGTAAAAGTTTAAAACCGTATGGTAAGTACATCGTAATGAAAGAAATCTTCTTTCCTAAAAAAAGTAAATCCTAAAAGTAAATCATTTTGTAAAGAATTAATAAAAATTTTTAACAAATTGCAAAAACTTTTTATGAAATAATGTCAAATAAATTTCATTTTTGATATTCCGTATAAATTCTATATTTGCCATAGTATTTATAATTGAAAATCATTATATTGAATTTAAAATCATTATATTGAATTTTAAAATCATTAAATATTTTACTAATAGAAATATATCTTCTTTCTGTATGTTGATATAATATATTTATAAAAGACCTTGTTTTATATACAATATGAAAATTGTGATAGAGTTATTTTTCAGATTTTGCAACGTCAAAAGTTTTATTTATGCCATTACGATTTTTTTCAGTTTTATCACTTACGAGAATTTATAAGGAATCAGATAGTAAATCTCGAGCAAACATATAATCTTACTTTTTATATTTACAATATCTCTTTTCATTATTTTACATAAATTGATTGATTTTAAGATAAAATGATAATAAATATGTATTAAATCGATGAGATAACTATAATGTTGATATTATTATGGATATTTTCGATGAATTTGACTACATCTTGTAAATGAGAAAATTGATAAAATTTAAAAATTATATTTGCAACTTTGCAACGATCTCATCACAAAAGACAGTAGCTTCTAAATTCAATATCCCCACCGCAAGTCCTTGAAGAAGGATATTTCTATGATAACCAATAATTTCTGTCCCTTTAAACAAGATAAGAATTTGTTCATTACGCTGACGCACCGTTCGCATCCTTTCTTTAATTAACAAAAGAGACTGCCTATATGAGGAAGAAAAAAACATGCGAACGAATGCATATTTACGAATATAAAACGAGAGAAAAATACGTAATTAGTCGTTATAAAAAATAGGGAATACAACAAATGTCGATTTCAGTATCTCTGTGTGGTTTTACGAGGCTCGTTCAAGCCTCTAGCGTGATATGATAAGATGTGCCTGCTATAAGATGTGTAGATTTTCGAAGTTAAATCATCTTTAATTTTTTACATATATGATTCAAGTAAGTCCCCCGAAATTCCCTATTTTTCGCGCGTCTTCTCTCGAAGCGTTGTATTCATAAACTTATTTGATTAATTTAAAAAAAGTATACGTTTATATAAAGTTATTATATAAAAGTATATCTTTTTTAAATTAATCTTAATTGTTCAAATATATACGGATACACATATATGCAACTAAATTAATCGAATATATGCAACCTATTCTACCTCCGGGTCTTGATTATAATAAAGAAGAATAAAAAATTTAATAACAATAAGGCTGCATTCGGATTTTCAGAAACTTCATTCGAGTGCCCTATGTCATTCTATCTTTATCGATTATTAAATGTAAAATAAGAATAAAATGACATGCTGGAATACTCGAATAAAATTTCGAACAACAGTCTAACAAAATCAGTTTTTACATGTAATATTACTTCAAATAGATCTCTTTTAAAAAGAAAATTTGCTAATTTGAACGATTTACAAATTTCTCTAATTTCACAGCAGGTAAGAATGACAAAAAGATATGTGAGAATGACGAAGGAAGTCGAAATAGCGGACATCTCGTGGGACAGAAGGTTTAACCTTTTCATGTGTAAAAGAAAGTTTATAAAAATATGTAAAATAAGTTACACACGCGTTTAGATTATCGCAAATTAAGGCAACGATAGTCGAAAGCATAGGAGAGCATTAGGATTGTGGGAATACGTTATGAGACAATTGAAGGAACACACGCATTAAACGTTGCTAACGCGAATGTGCTATATGAATATACATATAATGTAGCTTTTAAGGACTACCGACGCTCCGCCGTTAATCCCTTCGTTTCCAGATAGAATTTCTTTATGGACATGGCAATTATTGGCATGAATTATCTGGACGCTCAAGACAACGATATGTTGAACTCAAACATCGATGAATTGCTGAATTTATAATTAGACATATCGGTCAAGCAATATGAGATATCATTAAATTGTTCGTCGACTGATAAATCTCAATCGAAATATTCGCTCATGTTACTCGTGAGACGCATATCAGTATGGTAAATTTTTAAACATTTTTCAACAATGAAAAATTCTGTCAAATTTATATCTACATTTTAATTGATGCATCAATGTTATTTGAAAGAAGATGCGGTAATGCCGCTGGTTTCGAAGGGTTTAAAAAAATCATTCAGTAAAATCATTCGCGCGATCGAGAGCAAATCGATTTTCAGTATCCACTTCTACCTCGTGAGAAGATAACACGATTTTCCTTTGTCGCACGACGCGCAAAGTTCGTTCTCGAATTTTCCAAGCGGTATTACGAACAGATTGTAGCGAGGTATATTATTCACTCAATATAAACGAGATATAGTACAGGGAATAAGCGAAATAAACTTAGCCGGAGCTTGATTACACACATGTATAGATATATTATACAAGTTAAATGACACGTGCGCACCGAATATATAGGCATCTTGTTATTTATAATAAATGATTACAAAGAAAATAAATAATCGTTTAATTCTTCCCTTGTAATACGTCTATTTCAACACATAGCATTTTATATTAATAACAAAATAAAATCAGTATTAATATCAAAATTAAATCAGAAAATTATAGATTTTTCAAATTTTAAAATTATTCGAATCTCTCACAAAACTTTTTATACTTTTTAAGATATGATTATATTATGTAATTATTTGAAAGCATTTGTGCAATTTGTTTGTGCAATATTTGTTTATCTTTTACTTTAGACTATTTAGACTGTTATAAAAAATAAATTTTTCAGCTTTCATTAAGATGCAAGATATTGCGGCAATCTATAACAAATTATTTGAATTTTCTATGATATTTATATACCGAAAAAGATTGAAGACAAAATATTAATCGTACCTTCCTACTTGGGAATCATTGCTAAATATAAATTAATAATTCGAACAGAACTGAAAAGAAATTAATAGCATGATGAAGACATCTGCATTTTTATGAAGACTGTTATCAATTCTCAGGGCATATAATGATGCTTCGTTAAGAATCAAGAAACCGGCTTAATTAAAACATTTTCGCTCTTCCGTGATGAAGGCACTTATAGCCCCTCAGAATAATATGACGTTTTAATCTGCCTATATCAGCACTGCTCCGAATACTATTTTCATCAAATTGCACGTGCATATTTGCGATGCAAAAGCAACATTGTTTCAATCATTAATACGCAATTCTGAACAAAGGCAGTTTATTAGTTATCTTAAGAAGACGATATAAGACACGTGTGAAACGCTTTATTCAGCTGTCTGATTACTTTAGAATAGATATAGAAAGTGTGATACATTTATTAGAAACATATGGGATTTAAGTTTTAATTACTTGTGATAATGCAATACAATAAATCCACTTATTTTCTTTGTTATAAAAAATTTTGAAATTAATAAATTATACAAAATTATTTTCTATTACGTAGAGAGTAGATACTTTGTAGACATAAGATGTTTTATGTAAAACATTTTAGTATTACTGTAATGTAATATAAAGCATAACATATTATTTTGTTTATATTACAGTAAAACTAATTTTTTACAAAATAATTTTAATTTTATGTAAAAGACGTGCAAAATAATCTAACTTGTTATAAAAAGTAAAAATATAGAATATGTTCATTTATAATTATCGTAGACTACTTTAATAGCGATTTACAAATAGCTGGAATAGAAAATGATAAATTAATATTAGTCGATATTAGTAAAATTAATAAATATTGAATCAGTAACTTTTGTATTCTAAGTGATCTAAATTATTATATCACACAGATTGCATTCATATGTGCAATAATTTACTGATTTTTCATCCATTATTGATCTTTATCGTTTTGATGATTTGCTTACATATTATTGAAATATTTTCTTTTTTACGTATTTCTTTTTTACGTATATTAAAGTAAATTTCAAATAATATATACACATAATCATTTCTATCATTCTATCTTTTTTAATAGTTATTAAAAACTTTGAAAATAAATCTTGAATTATAGTGAAGAAAATCAAAGCTATTTACACACAATTATTTTCTTAATGTTTTTTTTCTCTGAATTATAATGATGTAACACAATGTGTACTTTGCGATAAAAAAATAATGAAGAAAGTATGACGCTATGATTCGATTTCTTGACACCTACGATGATTTCACAAATTAACATAGTAAACAAGACTCAAATATAACAATTTTAATAGATTACTATGATGAAACAGTGAATTTATGATGACAATCAACAAATATTTAAAGTATAAAATTAACACTACAATATTTTCTAATTAAATGTATTATGATGTAATATCATGTAGTAATATTATATATATAAATATATATATATATATATATATATATATTGTAATTAATAATTATAATAAGTAATTCGAAGGCGATTTGATCTTTTTTTTTATTTGTCGCAACCGAATTTTAAAGGAGAATGATACGACGAAATACTGAATGGATCGTGCCACGACCTATTTGTTCAACAGGTAACTATGTATCAAGGTAACTATGTGTATGTATGACAACAATATTATGTGTGTGTCCTACGATACAAAGTCAACATCGCTATTTTTTTTTAATTTGTAATTAATTGCCTTCATAGATCAAACTTCAATATATTGTAAAATAAATACGTATAATATTTGTTGTATTTGAACATATTCGCAACTAACGGGTGAACGTATCATATATTTAGAATTAAAACATGTTTGTTTTAAAAATAAATTACATTCTATTGCATACTAAAAAAAAAAAATTATAGTAATATAAATTTCAAAATACAATTAAAATTAATTTGTTTATATAACTCTAAACGTACTTGTGGTCTCATTACCTCGCAAATTTATTTTGTTTTTCAATTCTAATTTAATCTTCAACAACGCTGTTAAAGAATTGTATGATGATTGTAGGACATTTAAATATGTAAAAGGGAAAAGTTTCAAAATGGGGAGAATTAAAATGAAACATACGCTTTCGCGTAGTTTGAAAGAATAGTATGTGGCGCGATGCGTAATTCGCTCTCAATTCACTGTTCTTCTTTTGCGGATTTCTTCTCAGGTAAGCGATCACACGTATGCATCACACGTGCATACCGTACATGCGTGCATTGGTGACAAGAAACCAGTCTTTCCGACAATTTTTGCAACGATAAAACGACTAACATCTTCGTGGAATTGACAGGGCCGTACACGCACATCCGCTCTTCTTTGATAGAAAAATATCTTTCGTGTATACTTTTTAACTTTCAGTCATGTATACATATTATATATTATCAATTAAAAAAAAACTTATATATAATCTTGTATAAAATGTCAATATGAGATGCCGTTAATTTTGTTACGTCATTTAATTTTATTATTAATTAGTAAAAAATGTTTAATTAAAATACTAATTTTTTTAATATACTTTTTTTATATTTTTATAACAAATAATTAATATAAACATAAAATTATATTTCAACAACGATAATAATAATACTTATCATATTTATATATAATCAATAATCAGAATTATTCTAGTTATTGTAAAAAATCATGCCAATATTATATGAATAATTAAATAATAAATTTGTTCACATTAAATTTGATGAGTACTGATAAAATGTTTAGTAAATGTTACTCTCTGATGCAGAATATTCCGTTAAATATTGACTTTTATCTATTTAATTCTTTAATTATTTTTACAATTTTAGATTATAAAGCCACTATACCTAATTTAGCCTATTAATGTACAACTGTTTGTAGCTACATGGTAAATTCAACAAATAGCACTAGTATAGACTGTTTATGTAACTTGTTTGTATCAGTTAATTGCTTGCAGTTTATGCATTCTTTCGTTATCAGTTGACTCAAATGCAGAATGTGGTGATCTAATAAGTAAGTTATTTTTATTTATAACTATCAAGTGACGGTTATTATATTTACATTTCGATGAATAGAATTCAAATCGAAACTGTTTTCATGTTTATCTCATATCTACGCAATAAATTTGTTATTTTCCTTTAAACTTGAATTTAGAGGAAAATAAATCCTAAGTCACGCGTGCGTCTAATAATGAATTCGCCATAAAATTCAAAATCTTTAACGATAGACAATAAAGAAAGCAAGTATGGCTTGTATCGCCTGCATTTAAATCGGTGCGTCTAAAGGATATCGCTCGAATTCTAAGATCTACTTACTAACGATAAACTCGATTTCGTTTCTCTGTAGCGAGATAATGGAATTTCATTGCGTACCGTATCAATAACGCGTCGTTTACGAACTCGAGCGTGGTCGAGCGGCGCAGCGCGGCGTGGCGCGAACTCGGCTCCTCGACAATCTTCGGCCGGCTCCGTGAGTCTTCGGGAACGTTGTGCCGAGCAGTGGCGCGTCGCGCGCGGGTCTTCTTTGATCTTACGTATTCTTAGCGCGACCGGCGTGGGAGCTGGGAGCAAGTCCGCGCGCGCACTACGAACGCCCGCAAAGGTGGCCGACCGCGTAGTACCTTCGCATTCCATTCGTATCGTAAACTTTACGTCGCGTTTGACGCGCGTCACGTGCACCCACGTCGTTTTCGTTGGTAACGCGAGTGTGTTTCGTTCCTTTCGAGCACAGTGATTGCCGTCGTACTTCAGAATCGATTGAATCGTATTCAAAACAAACCGCGCGCGTCATTATCGCATCGTCTCACGTGTTCTTCGAAATACTTAGCAAGGAATTAAAGGATATCCGGAATTATGGTAGGATTCATGATCGCATTTATCTCAATCATTATAATGTTAAATCGTGTCTAATTCATCCGTAAAAAGAGAAACAAAATACCTGGTCGACCTTCACTTCAGGACGTAACGTCCTGAAGTGCGGAACTATCGCCGCGTCGCAGAAGTGAGATCAACGTTCGGGAATATGCGAGTTTAAAAAATCTTCGCGATTGACAGTGGCGAGTGTACGGTGGTGTAGTGGATATGCGTCACTCGTTGTCGTAAAGGTGCCCGGAGTTTCCTCCACCTCCTTGGATTGCGAGGGCGCAGGATGAAGTCGGCCAACTTCTTTTGGATTTACGTGCTCTTCGTCGTGTACGTCGACGCTGCGAATGTCACTCAAGAAGAAAGAGGTACGTAAACTTGATATCTTTAAAGTTAAAAATCGATTAAAAATCTCGCTATCGACGTAGAAGAGATACAGTTTGTTTTTTATTTCTGTACTGAAACTTCCTTCTTGGTCTCATCAAAATTTAAGCATATATCTATTTCAATTTAAGAACAAAAAGTGTTCAGCTATAAAAACAGACTTAATCTCTCAAAAATAAAACTTCAGAGTGTACTCTTAAGTACGTCTAATTATTTAAGCGAATAGACAATATTCTGAGCAAAAGTGATATCTTGAATTAAAATGCCACTTTATAAACGTCAGTGCATAAACGAATTATAAATTATTTAATTCGAATTACTGAAAGCTTTCTTAGCGGCAATGATAGCGGAAAATAATCCACGTATGAATTTGGATTTTCTATAATAATAATTACTGCGCTACGTGTAATTGTCTTTTGTCCCGATTCGAAGAAAGTTTTTACTTCGGTTTTCACATAATTTAATATAGGAATTATATTAAAGGTTATTCTCAGTCTTATTTAATTTAATTACTTGAAAATATGAAAAGTAGATCTAATCTTCTAAAAGATATAAATAAAAAAGTCTTCCATCTTTTATGTATTAATTGATTTACATTTTATTTATGAAAAACAACTTGAGAATAATTACTTAATAATAAGTAAAGATATTCTTATTGATCATGGAATTTGACTTTAAATATTTTATGTATTTACTGATACCTGATGTGTAGTGAATGAGTCCAATACGCTTAAGATATATTTGAAACACATTTTATTAATTTGAATAACGTAATATTATTTTGATTTTACAATTAGTGGATTTATTTATGTACTCAACAAACTTATCGTTCCGCTCATATATATGTAATAAGCTATACGAACATTTTAGTTACGCAAACTCTTTAATGCTTTTAATCATACTTTCTCAACTTATTCTTGATTCAATTAATGAATGTTCGTTACGCTCCCAAGCTGGCAATTTTTACAAGATAGCACCGCAAAAAAACGTTTTAATGTTATATATATATATATATACGGATATATATATTATTTGATTACATGTATATGTACGGATATTATTCGATTAAAGAATAAAAAGATTTTTTAATGCAATCTTTTTAAATATTAAATTATTTCATTTGCATTTTTATCAAAATTCTTAAAATTTAGTAAAAATTATTAATACGCGAATATAAATTTATTTTAAAGAAACGCCCTTTAAATTTAATGTAACAACTGTGTAATTTTTTTATTACATATGTATATCATGCAAAATAAATCGAGCAATGCGTTTCACCTGTGCGTTTTCCACTAGCAGAATTATCGCTCAGTAGATAAGAAATTGTGTATCTCAACACTGTGATAAGAAAAGTGAACTCCTTACGATAAGCAAATCAGGAGGAGCCGCTGACGAGGCTCGGATAAAAATCCCCTCCTCCTTTATTTCTACGAATAAAAAAAATAAAGATTTGCGATACTTGATGAGAAGGCGATTAAATAGAGGGATTAGCAACGTGCTTTATTTTCGTAATAGAAGCTGTTTTTGTTTCTGGCCATTGACAAAGAATCAAGATAATGTTATAAATCCTCTTTGTTATAGAAAGTGTAGAGACAAAGAAAGAGAGAGAAAGAAGAAACATCGTTTGCTTATTTTCGTATCAAAAATGCAAAGATGTTACTGAATATGATTTCTTTCTCTTTTCCTCTCTCTTTCTTTCTCTCACGTACAGCAAGATGCCATGAGTTAAATATATCTTGTTAAATGGTTAATTAGGCCTTAATCAGTTCGGTTCATCCAGAGCGCCACCGAAAGAATGAGGCCAATGGTATGACACTGTTGGCTGGAACTTTCGTTAAAGCAGCAGTATCGTTGCGAAAGGAATACGGAGTCTTTGGAAATATATTTCTTCGGAATCTAGTTTCAATAGAAACTTATTTATTGAAAAACATTTTTGTTGTTTTGAAACTGCAACATTTTAGTAATATTTATATCTTTTTCACAAAATATATGTTTCTCTAATTTTACAAACATATTAGTAAATTATTTTAGACGAAATTGATTAAATTAAATTTTCTTTTAAAATACAATTTAATTGATAACTTAAAAATCAAATGTACAGTATAATAGTATAATAGTAATATTTGAAACAAAAATATTACAGAAACGTGATACAATTCAAATGTTGTAGATACAAGTAACTTTATAAATCTTATGCAAATATGCAATATATTTGTGTATTTTTTTAAATACAATGTATTAATTATTGGAAATATAGTTTTTTTCTTTATATAGTTTTTTCTCAGTACAACGTTTATCTATTTTGAGTAAATTTATTAATAAATGTTATATCATATTATTTATATTATATTAATATATATATGTTATATTATATTAAAATGAAGAAATATTAGGTAATAAATTTATAAATATTTAAAGTACATATATTTCTTTGATATATTTGATGTAACTTGTTTAATTATAATGACGCAAATAATTAGGCAGAAAATTATATTGAAAATAGTAGGCTAACATAGTAAATTCTAAAATGTGACCTAGTTTTATTTAGCACGCGACTAGTTTGGAAATAAAACCCATGTTTTTGCATGACATGGCATTGTTGCTCCACTTACACAAGTAATGCTTGCCTTTGATTTCGCTTTATTTCTAGTTTTCTGAAATGGTATGTGTGTATGAGTCCAGTTTGGATGCGAATTCTATGCGAATTTTTCGTGTAACATTTCATTGAAGTAACAAATAGAAAATATTTAATTTTTTTTACTGTACTTTATATTCGTAAAACAATGTGTATGCAAATATAGAGTTGAAATATAAAGCATTACAAATATTAAAATAACAATTACACACATTATTTTTATTATATGTTATTCTCAAGAAAGAATTATTACAAAAACAGAAATCCGCGCTTAATTGTATTGAATATAATAGATGATGATGAACTTCGAAGTCGTACGCTTTTCACGTATTAGTAAAATTTTTTTCACATACGCGTTTTGCTTTGATTGCATTTTTCAACTTTTTTTGGACAAAACCGTCAAACTCTTCAGTTTCTTCAACAAACATCGTTACCGCTCTTCAAGTAGGTACGCGCGTAGCGTTCCAACAATTTCAAGCTTACGGAGGCAAGTCTCGATGTAAAGGCGAGATGATAAAAGTTCATAAAAATGCGCCGCCAAATAGGGAAGCTGACGACCGGAGTTGAAAATTATGCGGTAATTCTTCATTGAATTCTTTGACGAAGTATCGCTTCACTGAAAAAGCAGACCGCGATGGAAGCAAGAACACGTTCCCCCGCGTTCTTGAGGTGATGTCTGTCCTTTCCTCTGCCTTTACTGCACGGAGAAAAGACATAGAGGAGCGGTAACCAGCCAAGCGTAAAGCAGTGGCTCGAATCGAACTCCGCAGCCTTGCGTGGCGCAGGACAATCCAAACATGTCTTAGGAATATACATTAGGTGTGATTATCCTGTCAGTTATCTTGCGCAAAGTATATAAAACTTGAAAGCAAAAACCGTATGAATTTTTAAAAATTATAACTATTAAGAGTTAAAAATAAAGTAAACAAAAATCTTTAAATCTCTGTCGTAAAAACATTACATTGCAGCATTGAAATGAAAGAGTTTTAAGACATTTTTATTTCAATGTAATTTTTTTATAGAATATACGCTATTTCTTTTTTCTCCCTTAAAAAAAAAATACACAAATATTATTTATACTTGATATTAAATTATACGAAAAAAAATAGATTGAGCGCAAAATGCGTTTATATACGTCAAATAAAATTAATCGAATTTATCGAATTAATCAAATTCACATAATGCTATGTATCTAAATAATATGAAGATAAGAATGAGGTCCGCTTTATATCGTAGTTGCACGTTAATAATTTGTCACACAATTAGGTGTGATTAATTAATTTTTAATGAAGCACCCAATTATTTGACATTCATAACTTGATAGAAACTTTCTCTGAGATCAATAGTAAGACTTTGAAGTGTGAGTACTTATTCATTTAGGATAAATTTATTATTAATTTAGGAATAAATTTATATGAGCTGTTACAATTTTGTTTCTGACATTGTCATAATAATTGTGATAAAAATCGGTATGGGATTGGAATGATTTTCCCACGAATCGATAACGAGTCGCAAGGATGCAAGGGAATGAGTTCGGGTCAACACCACTTGAACCGATGTCGATGATGATGATCACGATGGATGACGCATCAGTCCGCGAATGATCTTGCGTGATATTATAGGGAGATATTTAAACATTGCTTTATCTAATATCTAATTTTATACTAAATACTTTTTTTCTACCTTGCTTTTCTTATAGACATCTAATTCGAAAAATGTTTATGAAAATTTGTGCTCGATTGATTTAGTAACATATAAAGATAGTTAATGTTTATATAAAGTAGTTTATTGGTAAAATAGTGATGCCGTTCAATTTTCAGGATCTCCTTAAATCAATTTACTAAACATATCTTATCGGTATATATAATATAAAGCATCAATTTATTTGTTTTTCATTATAATACAGAAAGAAAGGGGGAGACAGGAGAAGGAAAGAGAAAAAGAGAGAGAAAGAGAGAGAGAGAGAGAGATCAATCTTAGAAATTATATTCGATATAACTAAACTAGGTATATTGGCAATAAATATTATTGGCAATAAATGATTCAATGGCTTCTCTTCTTAAAATTCGTACTGACAATGAGATATGTATTTGATAAAGTACTACATCGTAGAAGATAATCGTGAATGCGATTTATCGTGAAGGAACTTTAGTATGCATTGAATGTTCAGCAATTGAACTATCTCTGCCGGTGCAGCGGCAATAGTAGAAGCAATCAGGGTCGAGCGACAATGCATTCACCTCGTGCTTTGAGTACATTTTACTTCGTACATTGTCTCGCGTTGTCACTACTTACTCTATCGTTTTCTTTTATTTCGCAAGATATCTATGCAAAATAACAATTATAAAGACAGCAGTACTTAAACATGTAACACGATTTATATCATCCTCATGTCAATCTTACAATTATGTAATTTAATATAAATAATATTGATTTTTGAAGTTCAGAAAAATCTATCGAAAAAAATATCTATAGTCGATAGATACAAATCTGAAATTTTATTATTGAATCCATTTTATTATTATTGATTATATATATTTGTCAATATAGCATATGTATAAATGAAATGATTACATTTATTCGCGGTTACAACTGCTGAGCGAGATTTACAGACTCGGACCACCGGTGTTTATAGTGAACGAAAAAGAAGCTCGAAGTAACTTACATCCAATTACAAGGAACGCATTCACAACCGCATGTAGACGCGAGTCTAAGTGTGCGTAATTGTTTAATGGGTTAATGAAATGATACAGCCGCCGAATCTAAGCGCGCACAAAAAGCCAATTGTGCACCACCGGCATTCCACGATTAGCACGACTTGTTAGTGCCATGCCGTCTTCGCGACGCGATAGGCGCACGAAGAGACGCTTCACACGCGTATAATTCTTAGTACGCCGCGCGCGAAATTATGCGCATGAGAAGTATTTTTCTCTGTGAACATTTTTCCTTGCGTACACGCGCACATATTATCGATGAAAAACATTGTGGTAGTACAATATAATTAATAAAATCAATAAGTAAAAGAAAAGCTTGTTTATCAACATCACTGTTTGTGCAAAATTTGTCTATACCAATGTTTTATTTGAGGTATAGTTACAATATATTATCTGTTTAACTATTATATTTATAGAAATGAAGGGGTGAAAAAAAGATCAGATCAAGGAAGTATAAGAGAGATATTCTCCTTAGTTTAGTATTTCTTATAAAAGAATTAATTAAATTATATATATTTATTTATATATCATATTCTTTACGTATCAGTTATCTCTCTTACATAAACGTTAATAAAAATTAAAGATACTTATAATTTTTAATATAATTTTTAGTTGTGTCATATTTGTCAATTTATTCTGTACAGTATAATTATAACAATATCTTATAACAATATCTGCAATATACTATTTCGTAATTTATGCGAACACTACAATATAAGGAAGAATGTTTGTCGAGACGAGTTGTCGAAGAATTTCAAATGGAATCCAGTTTGCTTAGAAGGAAAATGGATATCCAGCTGCGAAGGTTGAACGGGGATGATCTAGGATTCTATTCAACTTTCTTTCGTCTCTCTCTCGATTTCCAAAAATCTCGAAATGACCTGACTATGAAGTATGAGCCTCTTCACTTGAATTTAAAGACTGCTCGACGTACATGGAAAAAACATGAAAGAAACTTTTTTTTATTTTAGTTAAAACAGAGAATACAAAATGATAAAATAATTAGTCAATTTTATTATCTTTATTATCTTTAGTATAGTTTTCTCATTTATGTTGAGATATTTCTGCGTTTTTTTATTTTTGCAAATATAAAATCTCAGCACACAACATAGAAGAATGGGATCTATATATGATTACATGATTTTTTTATATTATTGAAGAAATATTAGTTAAATAAATAAATTAACATTATATTGCTACACTAAACATATTCTCTCATATGTTTATTTTTTTTAAATTTTTTAGAACTAACATAATACTCCTATAAGATTAATATCGCAATAACCTTCCAAATATTTACACAAGATTTATCATTATTAATCTCAAATGTTTTTTTTATTACGATATTATAATTTAATTGTATTTAATGATTATTTAAAAAATCGTTTGAAATTAATAATAATATAAACAAATATAAAGTTTTGTATAAATGTTTAGACATAAATGCAACGTCTGATGGTTAAGGGGACATTTACTTTATTTATTGATTTGTGTGTGTGTGTGTGT
>Ga0157363_1000797_pt1 | contig 24962 bp, 26 predicted proteins | sample AttsexASBM1_FD_111477 | JGI IMG/M metagenome (GOLD analysis project Ga0157363, IMG submission 111477) | Fungus gardens microbial communities from leaf cutter ant in Ribeirão Preto, State of São Paulo, Brazil - Atta sexdens ASBM1 | ecosystem: Host-associated > Fungi > Mycelium > Unclassified ... | reverse complement strand
GACCGCTCTAGACTATTCCACATGACTTCCAGGTCACATGCTCTTCTTCTGTTGTAGACTAATAATTAATTACTTATCTATGTCTGGCTAACCCTAACCCTAGCCAAAGTCTGTCCACACTCTCGTCTTATAACAGTTAAAGTGAAAGCACAGCTCTTATATTGAGTAATACAAGAGAACTCAATGGAGTCCTGAATACAGATTAGTCTACCTTATATACCACATATTATAGTCTGTCCACCATTTACTCTAGCCTACTCTAATACTATATGTACACTTTATAAGGCTAACATGCCTTAGCCATGCTTATAACATCAGCTTGCTACAGATCTACTTCTCAATCTTCCCATGTGACTAGGACTGATGTGACCAAACATGTGACACATGTCATTTTCATATCATGTATAATATTACATTATCCTTTATACTTCAATAAGAAAAGATGAGAAAAAGAAAAAGAAAAGAAGCATAAAAGTGAAAAATGTTCAAGTCCATTTCTGATACCACTATAATAGCCAAATATATAAGCTTCAAGTGTAGGTAGAGAAAAGAAAGAACTTCTTTCAGGCAAGTTTCAAAGAGTTTTAGCAGTCTGGGAAAGACTGGTGAGGTAAGTATCAGTTGGTATCATTAGTTGTAAGGTTTGACTTAAAATATGCCTTCAGAGTATATTATCTAGGATGGATAGTATTGTAGTGGGCTTTCAAGGAACTATCTAATCTATTTACTAGATTTTCCAGTGGAGCTTGTTAGATGGCATAAGATTCATTATTTAAAGGTCTGTTAGTGTAGGGACATGTTATGAGTGGATATCCTTCATCCATTCATTCTTATATTTTTTCTAACAATACCTTTTTGTATCTGAAAGTCCTCTTTTATATGTTCTATGTTTCTATTATTTCTACATTCTTCATAAATTCCCTACACTGACAATGTTCCCTCTGAATTTCTTAACATGCAGTTGTAAGCTAGTGCTGCTTAGTTCTTATAACAACCTAGTGAAACATCCACTTCTGCTTGACCTCTGTCAGCATATTTAGATTGGCAACTCATAATTCAACTTCAACTTGCAATGAGTGAGTGTATGCTTTCTGTTGTTTGTACCATACTGTTCAATGTCTAATCTACTTTCACAGAGTGGGGCCTGAACGTATCGTGTTGCCTTAAAGCTGGTCACACATGAAAAAGTAATCTTATCAAGTGTGCTGTTCAACATTCTCATCATCTCCCAATGTCATCTCATCGAAATCTTCCAGGAGCTCATCCAGCTGGATCTCAGGGAAATCAGCCTCCTCAGCCTCCTCGTCTCCTCTATCACTAGTAGCTTCCCCCATATCTACGTCCGTGCTGCCAATATCCCGTCCTTTGACTTTTTTCTTCTTTGACCCTCCATGAGCAGGTCCACCGGGCCCAATCATTCTAGCGTCACTTATCACATCGCTCTTCGACTTGTAGAGGTTCACACCAGCACGCATCTCTGGATCTTCTTCTAAGTCCCGCAAGAACAACTCGTAGTCTTCTTCGACCTTTTTCTGATCTCTTCCACCCAACCTGCCCACAACTCCTCTCCCTGATCCAGTCTCGCCTTCCTCTCCGGCTTCTTTTGCAATGCTACGGAGTTTCCAAGGACGCTGTTTCGATTTCTTGCGACGATTAGGATAAGTTTTCTTAATAAGGACGATGTCGGGAATGAGATGAGCCGGAAGGTCGGAAAAGTCCGTTGAGTTGTAATTGGCATTGGTTAGGTGGTACCCGAGAACAGTATCACCAGGTTGGAGAATTGCGCCTAAGTGGGTTCGAGTGTGGAATATTGTCGAGGTTTGACCTGCAGAGTCGAAATCCATTGCATCGTCCTCGTTCAATTTCCGCGTCGATCGGAAAGCGCCAGCGAGAGCGACCTGAGCATCCGCCATCACTAACTTTCCTTTTGACCTCGAATAATCGGGTTCAAGATCGAGAACAGTAAACTCCACGAGGTCTGTCACCGACGCTAGCGGCTCGAATGGTGTTCGCCAGTAGATCTGAGCAGGGATATCCGCAGTCTGAAGGGTCGCAACATCCATGATCTGTAAACTGCTTCCTACTCGGGTACAGATGGTGAGAGGATGGATATTGGAAAGGGATCGGGCGAGTTTCTGAGGTAGACATATCAGGTCATCCTTGCAGACGGGAACAATTTCGATAGAATAGGTGAATTTGTAATTAGCACTGTTGGAGTGAGTATCGGTTGAAAGTAATTGTTCGGAGGCTTTCGAGCTAAGTTTCAGATTAGTGAATTGTGAGCAAACCGAATGACTTCAACTGGACGCACCGGATAGGAGTAACACCATTTAGAAATTCTACCATCTTAATCGCATGGCTGCGCTGGCTGTAAAAAAAATCGAGGCCATCGCGAACCTCTTTTACAGATATCGTATCTTTTTGTGCACTATGCCTTAGAATAAGCTGTTCGAGGTATAAGAATGTTCGTTTGTGAGACACTTTCTGGCGGACTTGCACAAGTGCCTTCCAAGTGTTTTTGGCAGCCAGGCGAGCACAATCCGGGCATTGGCCATATTGTACTAGGTACTCAATTTCAAATGTCTGTTCAAGAATGGTACTTGTGAGAACCTGTAATTAGGACCCTCAGATCCATTTACGATGATTGAGCCACACGAAGGAGAGACGCACTTCTTTTTGAATTGTTACTGCTATCCTCAACCGCTTAGAATGCGGCTCCGTCCAGATGAACCGAGCATCCGTGAGCCGAACTTTGTTGAGACCTTTCAGCTTCTTGAGACATATTGATAAAAGCTCAGATGATTCAGGCTGTGCGATCGTCCACATGTTAGGTGGGGATAAGAAACGCTCGCAGTTGCGGCAGTAAGCAACCGAAGCTGAAAAATGGGACAGGTGAAAACACGTATGCGTGGTAGAAATGTAGATAAAAAACCTTGTTTTGGAATGCCTTCAGTGATGTCAACGCTATGAGAGGTGAGCTGGAAACAGGTGACAGAGGATTTTGAACTCACATATTCCGCAGGCATGCAACGCAGAGATTAGCAGAGTTGGGAACGATTGGTGTTCCTAGTTTCTGTGAGTGCAAAATGTACCTGGCCGATGTCAAAGTACCTCACCGCAATCGGCACATAAAACACGATGAACAGCAGGAGCTGGAACAAATTCCATCGTACTGTATGGAAAGAGGATTTGTGATCAGGCTTTGGGAGGATCACTCAGGTGACTTGACCGCCGTCACGTCGACGTGTGCGTCCGAAAATAACTCACCACTTTCCGCTCCATGAAGCAGGCGTTGCGACTGCTGGGTCCTGCCCTGGCAATCCTCGTATCAGGGGCAACGAGTCCTTCAGTAAAAGTATCTTTGATATCTTCCTGGGCAGCTCCTCCAGTAGTGCCAGAAATTCTGTAAGACACTCTGGTCGTCTTGAATCAATTCTTATATATTGCTAGAGAGACCGTGGCACTCTCCAATCCAGATGGTTTCTTTCCACTTCTTGATCAATTGACAGACTCAAAGTCGTACATATTTCCGCAATCTCTCGCTCCAGAGGCGCTATATCAGGCTGGTATTTCATCAGCAGTTGCAGCTGGAATTATCCAGGATCCCAGCGATGCAGTTGAAGTTCAGATGGATCTTGCGCTACATGCTGCCACTCCAAAACTCGAAGCATTCTATCAACACTATGAGGACAAACATAACAGCAGCAAGGGAACCTCTTGTGGATCGTGGGTTGACTGGTATGGGGAAGTTGTGTGTGATATAGAATCCCTTGTTCATTTGGTTGATTATGAGACAATTGACTCGTCAGACAAAGAAAATACCGAATTGTATGTAAATTGGTACTGATATTGCAACATTCACTGATAGTCATTGAAGGACATACCCTAGACCAAAACTCCTCACTTTTGACCATATATATCCTCTACCGAGCCAGACCCTCGATAGACCACATCGTACAGCAATTCTCTATGCTACGCTCAGTTCAAAGAACTTTAGGGAACTTCACACTTACCTGTACTCCCAGGCTGGCAAAGCTATACCCAACCTCGAGTATGTCCTTCGATATGTACCTCCTCAAGAACCTAGGTCATCGAAGAACTATCTATCTGGCTATGGCGTCGCTCTAGATCTGAAAAATATGGACTACCTTGCTGTTGATGACCGGCTCTCTTCCGGAAATGATTTTGGACAGAAGAATGGGGACTTTTCTGACGAGACGATTGAACGACAAGTTGACCCAGTCATTGCGCTCATCCAAAGTCACCCCGAAGGCGAACCTGCGTCGGATGCGCAGACTCTTCTCACTGAGGAAGAGATTGGTCGTGGGTACTCATGTAATCGTGGCTATTCGTAAACTTATCGCTTTCCTCACTTAGGGCTGGGTCAACAAGCAGTCCAGCTCATTATCGAATCAGCATCTCCACTCCACACCCTTACCTACCTCTCTCAGAATTTCCCAAAATATTCAACATCCATCTCTCGACGTGTTCAGGTATCGCCGCAAGTCGTAGGCGAGCTGGCAGCCAACAGTCAGAAAGTTCAACCAGGGATGAACTTATTTTGGATTAATGGTGCCCGAGTGGAAGAAAACGATATGTCGGTCCTGAAGCTCGTTGGTCTATTGAAGAAGGAGAAGGATCTTATGAGGACTGTTACTAGCCTAGGATTGGAGAGAAGCGAGTCATTGAAAGTGCTGAGTCATTCGGCTGTCGCTACTGCTCAGAAAGATGGTGGTGTCACAGATGGCCTATTTGATGCGAGCGATCGGACTGAGGGTGGGGGTGTCATAGTATGGTGGAATGATCTCGAGAAAGACAAGCGGTATTTCCTTCCCTCTGTATATCATTACTTGTTGAGCTGACAAAAAGTTGCCAGTTACGCGAGATGGAGTCCCTCTTTGTACAATGTATGTGCTTTCGCATCCCTAGACATCACGCAGTCTCATTTATGCAATGTAAATCAGCTCCTCCAACCTATGTTCCCGGGCTCTTTCCCGAACGTCAGGCGCAACCTCTTCAACACTGTCCTCGTCATGGATCTTTCACGAAGTTCTAACGTGTATTTCATCGCAACAGCGGTAGCGAATATTGTTAACAGGGGATTACCGTTTCGTTTCGGCGTCGTACCGATAATTAATGACGAAGATAGTGAATCTTTGATCCTTTTCGTTGGAAACTTGCTGACCATGTGTGCAAAGGTTTGAAAATGGCAAAATTATTCTACTACATGATTCATACCTACGGAAGGAAGAAGACCTTGTCATTCCTCAGCAACGTACGTCTCATTACTATATCAGATACTTGTATTGTAATGTACTTTTAGATTGTAGACATCAACGTCCCACCTGAAGATCAGCCCAACCACATTCCATCCGCTGCAGTCCAAGCAGCTTATGAGATTTTTATCCTCAACCTCAACGTAGAGAGCAGTGAGGCCGATTACAAAGCTCAAATTCCAACGGGAGAGTCCGAAGATACCAAGACATATGTCTCCCTTGACAGCATATTCGAGAACGCAGGTGAAGAACAAGGTATTATGCCCTTGGAAAAGATCCAGAATTATGTCGAGAGATTGGCTGCTAGCCAGAAGGAAAGCGAGAATGGAAGAGGTCATGCATTCTTCAATGGACGTTATCTGCCGCTGAATGATGTGCGTGTTCGTCCTTTGTCACTGTGATATATATATTGACTTGGAACCGAAGGACTTCCTTCGTACATTGCAAGCGGAGTCTGCGCAGCAAATGCAATGGCTTCAAGAGAAGGTCAGTATTCCCCTCTCCTTCATGGACTAGATTTATGGGCTGTTGTAGATCTACTCTGGCGCTATCTCGGACGAACAAGATAAACATCCTGACATGAGCACCTACTTCTACGATTTACCGACAACGTCGAAACGCCGGAATCGGTATATCATACCTTCTACTTCGGATGGTTTGCAAATTACCAATGTTCCAGAGGTATTGAAATCGTCAGGGCTGGAGAGTCTAGGCGCTGGGAGAGGTGGAACGTGGATTTATCCTAGTAGGTGAAGACTTCTTGACATGATAATCTGATTTCGACAGTGGGTATGACCCTACATAGAATCGGACGTTGTAATGTCAAGTTTGTTTGTTGTTGCCGATTTCAATACTGCAGCCGGCGAGTGTATCTTGAAGCAGGCTTTGGAATCACTCGTGCGTCTTCTGCCTCTCCTAGGGGATGAGATTTCTGAATCTGAATCTGACCTTGCAGACGGATGATTCGCAAACGCGCATCACGTTCCTCCATAACCCTCCTAGCTCCTCGAACCCCGAAATGACTCTCGTTTCATCGATTCTCGCTTATCTCATCTCAACGTCTAAGCTATCACAAATTACACCTGAGAAGTTCGCTTCTGCGTTTGGCTTTCACATCAACCCTATTGTTGACGGTGACAAGTCTACACAAATGCCTTTCAAGGCAAATGACGTGTTTTCCAGTCTTGGGATCGACTCATCTGAGTTAACAACAAACAGCACCTATGACCGCTATGTTAAAGCTTCGAGGCTAGCAGCTCGTGCATTTGGCATCAAGAGTGGCGAGACTGGAGTAGTTATCAATGGACGCGTAAGCCTTTCTACTTGGAGCCTAACGATATAGCTGATGCAAAATAAATACCCAGGTCATTTCTCCACTTGTGAAAGATCAGTTCCTCGCTGCGGATTTTTCCATGTTGGCAGATTATGAGTATAGGAAACGTGTTGCACCTGTTGTGCAAGCACTGAAGGCCGTGAAGGAGAATGTTTTGGGGCTTGACAAGTGAGATATTTCTTTGTTCACATTTTCGGATGATAACCATTACCGACTATCGCAGGGCATCATATGCAAATCTCGTATCCATGTTGACTTCAATCATCGCGTCAAGCCAACAGCCTGACCCAAGTGAAATTGGACTCTTTGATGCTCCCCTGAGGCCCCGGAGTAGAAATTACAGGCTGTTGGACTCAGAGTATACGTGAGATCTGATGTTACCAGAAAGTAACTGTATGCTGATATCTAATGATTTAGTTCGATTGAGTTCGGAAATAATGAGACGGCCATGTACCATGTCGCTGCTGTTCTTGATCCTTTGACTTCCACTGCACAGAAGTGGTCTAGTATATTGAGTGTGAGTGTATACAAAATTTGTTTGATGCTCTGCTAATATTATCCATGAATAGTGGTTATCGACAATTCCAGATGTTTTCATCGAAGTTCACCTGAACCCCGCCTGGTACGCAGAGGTAGGCTATTGCAAACTTGTGTGGATAATTCCCTACTGAGGTAGGGGTAGATGCCTCTTAAACGGTTTTATCGTTACAGTGTCATCCCTTCTATTTCATTCGACGGAGCAGGGTGAGTTTAAGTCTTGATATCCAATGTTTTCCTTACGTCCCACACTCCAGAAGTGAGATTCCCACGCAAGTAGTCTTCGAGGGTTTGCCAGTCGAGTCTATTTATACTCTCGCAATGGACGTTCCTACTTCATGGCTTGTCCGGCCATGTGAAGCGCTTCACGACCTTGATAATATCCTTCTCAGTCAGCTCTCGGACGATGACACAAGCGTTAATGCAACCTTTTCTCTTGACTACCTCGTTATTGAGGGTCATGCTCGTGAGATTAAGACACAGACCCCTCCGCGTGGCGTTCAGTTAGAGTTGGTGAAAACTAGTGATAAGTCATCAATTGACGATACACTTGTCGTCGCGAACTTGGGGTACCTCCAATTTAAGGCCAAGCCTGGTGTTTTTCAGCTACAAATCCGTGAGGAAGGGCGAGGGAAAAGTATTTTCAAGATGGAAAGCGTCGGAAATGAGGGCTGGAATAGCCCTAGCGTCGAAGAAGGCGGTGATGAAATCACGCTGGTCAGCTTCAATGGCTTGACTCTATACCCCCGTCTAGCAAGGTTGCCTGGTATGGAGAAGGAAGATGTGCTCGAGGAGAGAGAAGAACCCAAGCTGACAATATTTGAAAATTTGGCCAACCAGTTTTTATCTTTGTTCAAGAGGAATATTGTACAGGAGGGCGTTGGCAAGGAGTTTGCTCAGGTGAAGCAGCAGCCAGGTATTAATATTTTTACTGTGGCTTCTGGCTTGCTATACGAAGTGCGTGATATTCCGGCCAAAGGTTCGCCGACACTGACTCTCACACTCGTACTAGCGCTTCGTCTCCATTATGATCTTGAGCGTTCTTCGTAACACTAGTAGCTCCGTCAAATTCTGGTTCATTGAAAACTTTTTGTCCCCTTCCTTCCTAGTGAGTCACTGCCTTGGCTACCGATAGCGTATTGGTACGTGTTTTTGACAAGTTTTACCAGGAATTTATCCCACATATGGCCGAGAAATACGGCTTTGAATATGAGCTCGTCACATACAAGTGGCCATCATGGCTCCGTGCACAGACTGAGAAACAGCGTATAATTTGGGCATATAAAATTCTGTTTCTGGACGTCCTTTTCCCGATGGACCTCAAGAAAGTTATCTTCGTCGATGCGGATCAGATTGTCCGAGCTGACCTTCAAGAACTTATTGATCTTGATCTACATGGTGCGCCGTACGGGTATACACCCATGGGTGATGACAACGTCGCAATGGAGGGATTCAGGTTTTGGAAGACAGGATATTGGAAGGAGTTCCTCAGGGATCTTCCCTATCATATTAGGCAAGTCAGTTGCCTATATTTTTAGATGCTTTTTTACCGCCTTTCACTCTATTTAGTGCCCTGTATGTGATCGATCTTGTCAAATTTAGACAGGTGAGGCGTGGAGTCTCATATTGCACCAGCAATCGACTGATTTGTTCCCAAATGAGATGGCGGCTGGTGTACGTTGACAAAACGACCATTGTACAAGCGACTAAAGTTGCTTCAGGATCTGTTGCGTGGCCAGTATCAGCATTTGTCTGCTGACCCTCATTCACTAGCAAATCTGGACCAAGGTGAGGTCTGCGGATCATTGGTGATTTCAGCATTTATGCTCCTGGCTATGATGATCTAGATCTTCCGAATAATCTTCAACGCCAAGTACCAATTGTATGTAATAGCGATCATCGCCATCATTTTCTGCTCACCAACTGTTGCGTCGCCGGCTAGTTTTCACTCCATGAAGACTGGTTATGGGTAGGTTGACGGGACCATCTTTTGTTCGGGCAAAGATTGACATGTCAGTATCTAGTGTGAAACTTGGTGTACGTTTTGGAAGGCGCTTGTTCTCTATTCTCGTACTCACAGCGATCGTTCCGGTAACCAGGTAGCAAAGATCGCCTGCACCGCGCAAAGACCATCGACCTATGTCAAAATCCTCTTACAGTCTGTTTCATTTCCATCTTCTACGCCTGGGCATTCCTGTTCTGATGAACGTATCCAGAAAGAACCCAAACTTTCACGGGCACGTCAAATTCCTGAGTGGGAAGAGTACGATGCTGAAATCGCGTATTTCTCTCGAGAGTTGGCTCAAGAAGGAAAAATACACTCTCGCCTTGCAACAGCGGGTGCAGATGTCTTGGCGAGCGCAGGAATTGTACCACCAAAATCAGAAATCACAGGGGAGGGTGTCCATACGGATACCGATGATGTACCTGACAGGGATGAATTATAGCTTCAGAGCAATAGCTTGCTATAGACTTGCTATGTGTATTTCACTCGAGAACCGACAAATGGTTGATCTAATGATTTGAGCACGTCTAATACTGCTGAGTAGCGGTGAGCCCAGAACATTCATGTGATGTACTATCGGGCTCAGTTGTGACTCTCGATTGACGATGGAAAATATGAGTATGCTTTTAGAAACAGGGGAGACCGCAACTACAGTTGAAGCTGTGTCAAAAAGTCTTTGATCCCACCATGGCACCTCAATACGTGGGAGCGAGAATTGCGGTAGTTTATCCAACCACCCCAGCCTCCTGAAAGCCTCTAGGACTCCCTGAGAATACTGACTTTACGTGCCTTCAAAGGTTCAAGGCAATAGGTTGATCGACGTAATTAATATAGCTGTCCCTAGGTTTTACCTATTGGTCTGATTGCCCTGTTGCCAGCACGTACATATCAGCGGGGGCTTTGCTCAGGTGAAATACCCCTCACGTCGAAGAATGTCTTCTGATTGCGTCAGCAGAGTGGAAGCAGTGACTTCGACCAAATATAAAAACAGCAAGTAAAGGTGGATAGTGAAGAGATATTGTCAGTCATTCTTGAGGACGGATTTATAGACATTCACACATTTCAAATATCATTCCATCCTAACTTAGTTCCTAGATTTGAAATTGAAACAATAATTTATAAAATTCTTCTACGATATTCAAATAAATTAGTAGTGAAAAATAAGAATAAAAAAACGTTACAATATATTTCGGATAGCGTAATCCCACACAGTGTTCTCGATATTGCGATTCATGTACTTCACCCTTGGACGTTTGACTTTCTTTGCCTTCGAAATGAATTGTCTCACAGCACTTACGCCGGCAGCACTATCAACGAGGGTGCTGTGAGATGCCTTGAACAATGTGAAGGATAAGTCGACAAGATCCGGGGCATAGATACAACGAAGAAGATATGTTATTTGATGGAGGTATCCCGATACTCGAAGGGTCAGGAGATCTGGAAGTTCTATCGTGTTTTCCGAATACAGTGCTCTCGTAACCGTCAATTCTCCCTCAAACTCTAGTTCCAGTAAATTCGGAAATTGATTGAGGACAGCCGGAAGCGTGTCGAGTCGGCAGCAAATAAGCTTTAGTGAGGTTATCTGCCGCCAAGGCATAGTCATTTCGGTCATGGCCTCAGGGGAACAAGACGTCAACGTCAATTTCGAGACTCCAGATTGGGCGAACACATCTTGCAGTAGCCGAACGGATCCATTGATAGAACCGAAGCCGAGGCTTTGAAGGATAGGAGTGCTGCATCGTATCATATGGGTCCAAGGTGTTAGGACATCCATAGGGGTGAAGAAGAACGCCTGTCGCCATCTCTGCGTATGGAGACAAAGGCGTCCGAGCACAGCCTCAGATACAACACCCTGCTGAAGCCAAGGAAAGGGAAGACCGATAACGAAATCGATGGGAATGGGTTTCGAAAGCGCAAGACAAGTGTCGAGAAACTGCAATCGGCCATTGAACCGGTGTCTAATTACATGAAGGGACGATACATCGAGGACGATTTTTGACCAAAGTCTCGGAGTGTTCAAAGCAATTTGACGCCAGCGATTACAGACGTGGGCAACGGCCCAGGCAAATGAGGTTGGGAGCGTGTCGAAGGTATGATCGTAGAATGAGAAGATGTTGCCGAGCAGCTCTGGAGGGAGGCGATGGATAGGAGAATCGAATAAACTAGGGTCAAGTCCAAGTCCATTGACGAGGAGTGGCATTTCCATAGGAGTTCTGACCCCTGTGTTCTTGTTCTTATTGGGACACAGAACCTTGACAGACAATAGTTTATAGCATTGCTCAGGCAGGTCATCACCAACCATCATTTAAGTCAAACCTGGAGAGGACCACTCAGCTTGAAAGTCAAGTGTAAATAATATTGTGGCTTACTAGTAGATCTCAATAGTGTCAGGCAACAAGTACCTTTTTGCTCCATAATTGGCCTTCAACCTACCTAAGCCCAATCAATTCCTGCTTATCAAAAAGGCTGCCACCTGATAGCTGATGGTGAAACTTTGATTCTAGGAGCAAGATCAGAAGCATCAAAATCTCATGCTTGTGCTAACTATAACACTCTTCAATTACCTAAAAACTATACAACCCCAACACTAACTGAATTTTCAGAGGCCATAAGTTTAAAATAATATTAAAAGAATATTAACTAAAATAAGAAAAGATTCAAAATCTTTTTGCCACAGCAGTTCTACACATCAACTGATGAAGAACCACTTGTAAAACAAAGAGATCAGAAAAATGGATCCCCCGACAACATAAGCCAGTAGTGCAGCGGCAAAGTCATCATGTCCAAAGTCATGCAAGCAGAGGACAACAGAACTGGGGCTACAAAAATTAGATAACCAAAAATGGAGGCGGTGCCTCCATAATAGTGGTTAAACTATTAAGAACAGATACTACACTTGATCTAAGCCAAAAGGCCAGAGTGGTAAGTTGTTTAGACCTCGGAGAACGAGCTATATAGTGTGACTCAAACGCGCACGGGCCATTTCCATATATATCATTGTAGGTATTGATGGATTGTTCGGAAAATCAACAAGAATTAAATAGAAACATATGTCTCCTTTTTCTGATATCATTAGGTAATGAATTGTGAATCACTGCGATCCATTTTCGCAACCACTAAGGTGCCCACAATACTCCAACGTATCATCCACTTTCCTCCTCTGGCACTCGCTCCCATAAACCTCGTTCTTCTCAATTACATCGAACAACTTCTCCACTCTTGTTACGAGTAAACCACGTTCTCCAACTTCTTTGATCCTTGGATTCGTTTATATTTAGCACAATGATGCTCTGCGATGAGTCGATCAAACTTTCTTTATGCTCCTCCTATTTTGTTCGTATCACGTTCACAAAACTAGGAGCGTGCTGCTGATCTCTCCCAGGAAAAAGAAATGCGTAAATTACGCAAACGGACCAGATAATGCTGAAAGGTCTGCCAACAGATAGAGAAGGGTTTCGTGTAAAAAGCAATACACAATTTTCTCAACGTGCGGAAAGCTATCTCTTCATTTTGCGTACCTCACCTTTAACAAGACCTATCAATCAGCCTTCCCCGACGATTAAACGCCTGGCCTCGCCTTACTCCTCTCTCACAAACGGTGGCCCCTTTCTCTTCACCAAATTCTCGATTCCTTCCCAAACCCGTGGTCAACCGTTTCTGTCCAGAAAACGCATTCCCCATTCGAGACATATGGTTTCGGACCTGCAAAATCTTTCCATTCGTTTGGGGATCATAATCTGATATCCCCCATCTTGTAAAATGGCTCGTGCACCAAAGCAGACCCAAGCGGGTGGAAGATGATCGGGATGTTTGATTGATACTTAACTCATAAATGAAGGCATCTTGGAGAGCAAGTCAGTGTGTGTGGTTGAGTTCCAAACCGATGTGGCACAAGAGAGTATTCAACAAAGGCAGTACAGCGGATCCATCCAGACGGGGTGTGTAATTGTTGCTTTAAATTACGCAACAAAACACATCGATCGCTTGATAGGTGACGTGTTAGTGGCTAGTAAGAGGGGAAATTACAGATGCGATGATACTACTAGGCGATTACTAGACAGAAGGAAAGGCAACGATATCGTTTAAGTGTGAGTAAGTAGAAGAAATAAACCGGTACAAATGGGAAGGTTAGAATGGAGAGGGTTGACTCCGAACAGGAGGGCTAGAAATGTGATCCCAACCCTCGAAGGACAAGGATGGTGATGCAAACTACAGGGTGACAGAAATAGAGATGCAGACGAGGAGTGGAAGAGTGTTCCTGAAAACAAGCACCATTGACATACTCCCAAAAAGGGAGCAAAAATCGATTCAAAAGTGAGGGACGAAAAACGAGTGCAAAGATATAAATTCATCCCAAGAGTTTGAATTTTGAATTTTGCTTCTGCTTAGCCCCGAGCAGACGACGAACCTAACGATTCGCCTTCCTCCACACTCATCGCTGAAGCCGTCTCCGATGAGATACCACTCCCACCCACACTCTGTATCTCTTCTGGATCCAACCAACTCTCCTCAACGGTCGCCTTGACCCTCCTCACATACTCCTTCATATTCTCCCTATATAACTGGGCTGCCTCCGCGTTCGCAGGACTGTTCGGGTTTGGATCATGTAGCAGACTTTGTATACTCGTCAAAATTGCAGCAACATCATACGTCGGTGACCATCTGTTCTGAAGAATATCGAGACAAAGTTCCCCATTGGCATAAACGTTCGGGTGGAACATTCTCGATAAGAATTTTACAGATGGTGGTTTGTTGGGATAGGACTCGTCGAACGTAAGTAAAAGTTTGAATGTGCCATCCTCAAAAGGTGTGTCGCCTGCAAGAGGAATTTCCCGGAACAAAACAGGAGGTCAGTGAAATCAACAAATGAGGATCAGGCTTGCGTAGACATCAGTTGATGATGCACGCGAGGTGCCACTTGGACAGGATAGGCTAACCTGGACCAAAGATGACGGCATTCCAGAGCATAATATTGTCGGGGCAGGGGCTACCTGAGACACCGCCTGGGGGATCTGTCGAAAGACGTTTAAAGTCGCGAATGAGACGTCTTCTGCAATTGGTCGACTGGTCCCAATATCAGTTCCTTGGCCAAGAATGAATCTGAGAGTAGAGCAAGTAAGCGCACCATGACTACAGGCTAGTATTGTCGGGGGCGTGATGGAATAGAGAAACAGAGGTTGGAAGGGCTACAATACGGTCGGAACTCCAGGGAGGCTGTGTCCTGCATCGCCACTCCACCTCTAAATATAGGCACAGCACAAATCTACCGCAGACGCAGAGTGTGCGCAGAGTGTCTGCAAGGCCGAATAAGGATACTACTTTATAAGTATCGCGAAATCTGTTGCAGTCCGCTGATTGAGCATTTGGTTAACGAATAACAACATTTGCCGTCATTTGCCGTCATTTTATCAGTCGAGTGACATTTAGTTTGCCCTTACTATTGTCACAGACTTTGAATCACCAGTTCACGCTGGATAGACGTCTATTGCAGCTTCTGTTTGATTCAGTTTTCTAAGCGTCCACGTTTTCGGTTATGAGTATCAGGATGGATATGATTATGATACGGTGGATCTGGTCAACCATGATTTACAGGTGCAAATCTGTGCGAATTTGGCCAGATTCAATTCACAGGCCTTTCAAAAACAATCTGGCAAAGTGATGGTTGAGTAGATCCCGTGGTAAATTAAGTCTGTTTCAAATTCATTGTCAAAAACTGGCAAGTTCGAAGGTGACAATGAGTTGAATCCTTCAGATTCGAATCCAAAATCCTCGAAGCATGACACACTGCAGTGACTCAATAACGGATTACCCACTGATCTATCAAAAGCAGCATGACCTCACTTCCTGCTTAAAGAAATATTTGGGTATATTGTCATATGCAAGTCCACTCGTCTGGAAACTACATCCCCACAGTGAAGTCACCTCCAAAACATACAAGCCTGCCTTCCACAGTGGCCACCTTTCTCGCAACACATATTATGGCAGTGCTGCAACCATCTGGGTATTCTGTCTTCCACAGCAGAGATACTCCTATTCAACTCAGTCTTCCATGACAGAGTTACTTCTGTCAGTGTCTCAACACTGAAACCTCTGCTTGGGGTAATAGGGGTGTTACCACTGAAAACCCTGAGCATCTCCTATACTTTCTATTTGTATATAAGACTAGTAGTTATACTGTAATTTGCTAGTCTGATAATCGACGAAGATAATCTCTTATTAAACTTGATCTCCGGTATTCAATAGTGACATACCAATCAGCACTCACTTCCATCTCAGACTTCTTCCCATCATCTGAAGTTGCAACCACACAGTAGACAGATGGTGCAGTACATAAGCTGAAGCCAAGGCCATTCCACAAGTCTGCTTATCTCTGAGTCCATTCTGCAGACTTCCATCCCAGTGTGAACCATGCCTGACAGTAGCATAACCTCACTTCCTGCTTAAAGAAATATTTGGGTATATCTCAACTCTTACTGACAGCCCTCCAAACCTTTCTACAGCCATAGAATGATAGATAGAATCTGACATCATCTCACAAGCTCTCAAGAAAGAGTGATTCTACAATTTTGTCACTTACAGAAAAGGAGATTAAATTCTATTGTTGAAGAAAACTTAAAGGCCATGTCAGAGGAGCTCTGCAGATAATCAGTGAAGGCCTCTTGAGTTTTGTAAAGAGCTCAATTTTTGGAGCTTTTGCAACTCAACAACTATGATAACTGTCATAGACCATCTTCCAAGACATTTGATGTTGAAAGAAACAAATGCACAGCAGCATGGTGCAGTATGAACAACTGATGACTATTAGGGCAACTAGGCAAAGACTGCAGAGTTTCATTGAAGTTTACAACTCCTCCAGGGAAATCCTAAGTATTATTGTCTAACAGTGTTATATACATGATTCTTCTCTAGAGAAATCCTAAGAAAACAGAATAGAGTTTCCCAGAGCTCTAAGTACCTAGAAGTCTATTCCAATTAAGTGGGACATTAGATAGAACATTTGGTAACCTAACTACAAAATGATGAAGCTGTATGATTAGGAACATTGCCAGATAGTGGGGACTCATTAGTTAATAGCTAAGGGAGGCAGGTCAATGGTTATGAGAAAGCAAGTAGGCATCTACAGAGGTGTTACAGAGATCAAGAGAGTCTGACAGTGATATTAGTAGAACTTGGGGGAAAAAAGAATTATGGATTGGCTTAGGCTTTATATCAGATAGGATTTATACTGGGAGATGAAAGCCCATAGAATTGGCTCAGAGATACATAGAATATGGAAACTTTATGTAATGAGCTTGGAGATATGAAATTGTCAGAATAATCTTGGCTTCAGCTTATATGTTATACTATCTATCTACCATGTGGTTGCAACTTTATTTAATAAAGGTTTTCTTTGCTGATTATCAGACTAGCAAATTACAGTGTAACTACTATTCTTATATACAAGTCAGATATATAAGAGATGCTTGGAGGTTGTAGTATATAGCCCTAAGCAGAGGTTTTAGTGGTGAAACACTAAAAGAGATTAAATAGGAGAATAGGAGAATTTTGCTATAAAAGACTAAGTTTAATAGGAGTATTCCTGTTATAAAAGATTAGATATATGAGTTGTTGTATCACTGCCATGGTATCAGAATTGTAAAGAGTGGACTTGGTTTTATTTTATTTTCTTCTTTTTTCTTTTCTTTCTTTTATTTTATTTTGGAATTAGGGATAGAGTTTAGTGTAATGTTACATGTTATGATCACATTGCTACATAATCACACACTATAATAGAGAATAGTAGAAGGTTATGAAAGAGATGACATTATACAGCATATATACTATATGTTGATCTTAAAGCAAATATATGGCTATTTAGAGTAGGCTAAAGTAGTAAAGTACAGACTATTAGGTTTTAGTATGTAAGATAGACAATCTTATACAGAGTTCTCTATTAAGTTCTCTTGTATTAACCCAATATAAGGTTCTTCTTATTAACCCACACTAAGATCTTTAAGTTGTAATATATAGGATATATTGTAAGAAGAATGGCCATCATGGAAAATAGGCTTGTATTAGAGATATTTTAATAACAACACTGCTATAGTAATATATCTTTAGAATAGATAAACTTAATATATGATACTTTAGCAAATTGTTAGATATGTTTCATATCAGAAGTACAATATGAAGTATATATATAATACTAGCTAGATGTCAAAGCTAAGCTTGACATTGTATACTTTTAGTATAACTGGTTCAGTAGGTAGTCTATTCCTAATATAATATTAAGCTTCCAAGTAGTTGGTGGTTCAAATTCTAGTAAACTCATTCTCTTTAAATAGACAGTTATTAGTATAGAAGTATGATGTGGCCAGGAGTATTACTAGAAACAGTACTAGTTGCTTAGCTACATATTTTTATTAGACTGGATACTCTATAAAGTAGAGTTTACTAGGTCCTTTAGAAATCCCATAAAACTGTCAAAGCTTTGAGACTATAACACATAGTATAACTCTTGGATATAGCTATTCATATAACTTTTAGATAGAGACTACATATTTTAAAAGAAAGATACTGTTAGGAGTACAGTATAAAGTATATATATAATACTGACTAGATATTAAAGCTAAGCTTGACATTGTATACTTTTAGTGTAATTGGTTCAGTGGCTAGTCTGTTTCTAACAGTTTATATCTTATTATCTAAGATCTGATAATAGTCTCTTGAAACTATAAAATAAGCTAATAAGTATTATTCAAGAATATTAGAAGTGAAAGTTGAAATAACCTTTAGCTTTAGCTTGTGTGCTATACATCTATGAGTTATACTGGTTGCATATTTTGGATAAGATATTCAGGTATATAACTAGTAGATATAAGTCTACTAAAAGATGAAAGATATATTATATTAAGACTTAGGCTCAAGAGTTAGAGTAAAAGAATTATTCTTGTATTGGATAATACAAGAAAATTTGATAGAGTCTCAGATACAAAAGTGTCTATCTTATACACACTAGGCTAATAGTATTACAAACTCAAGATCTTAGGATTAGTCAAAAGAAAGAATCTTATATAAGGTTTACACAAGAAAACTTAATAGAAACTCTGTATAGAATTGTCTATATACTAAAACCTAATGGTCTATGCTCTACTATCTTAGTCTATTCTAAATAACCATGTATCTTTTTTAAGATTAACATATATTATATATATTATATAATATTATTCTTCTAAAACCTTCTACCAACTTCTATTGTGACTGTGTGACTGTGACACTGTCATGTGACAATTTGTAACAGTGAGATGTGATATCCTACTCAACTCTAATCCTAATTCTCAAAATAAAAACTAAGTTGAAAAGAAAATGAAAATAAATTAAGTCTATTATTTGCAATTTTAACATTATGTCTTCTTCAAGATTTCTCCTCCAGAGAAACTGACTTCCATTTTTGCCAGTTTCTCTTCAACTTCTTTAGACATTTATCTTCAAATTTTCTATTGTTCTACCTATACAATATTTTTGCTATATATTTTTCTAATAACTTTCTCCTCTTGAAATCTCTTTTCTCTACCTTATCTAACTACTCTTGTCTTCTAACTTCTGTATTTACTCTCCTCTCAAACTTTGCTATTACTTCTTTTATATTTTCCAAGTCTTCCTCTCTTTTCCAACTATTATATTCTACTATAAATTTCTTCTATCATACTAGATACTTTACAACTTCTCTTATTTTTCTTTTATTCAATATCTTCTTTACCTCTCACTCTTCAATTCCTTCTACTTATACTTCTCTACTTTTTTTAATACTATACTATATGATTAATATTTACAACTGGATGAATTCTTATTGAGATTGGCAGCTATAATTTGACTGTATTAGTGGAAACCACTTTGTCAATGATGTATGGACCAATATATCAATCTACTAATTTCTTTGCTAGCTACTCTTTGAATACCAAATCTTTTGTACTCAACATCACCTTATGTTGTGGCAACCACTTATCACAATGACAAATGACTACACAAGACAGTAAATCTCTTAATATTGGATTTAGAGTAGGAAGTTCACAAGAGAACTCAACAAGGAGTCTCTGCTAAATTAGAGTCCTATATATACAAAGTCCTCATAGTCCATGTTACTAATAATTAACCCTGTCCTTATGTCCATGCTTCTTTCTCATGTTCGCCTCAAGGCCACTATGTTGTATACATATGCCCTGATATCATCTTCCAGATTCTTCTACCACATTCTAGGCCTATGACATCACATTATGTGACATGTCCTGTGACTGCAGTGTCACATGCCTCTTCATCATCCAAAAGCAAAATAAAAGAAACAAGAAAAGAAAATCAATATAAAATCAGAAAAATAAAAGACAAGAAAAATAAAATTGTTAGTGTTCAAGCATCTCATAACACCTTATTTCTCTTTTCCCACTCTTTGACTTCTTTTCTTCCTCTATCTATTTGTTGTTTTATCTTCTCTTGTACTTTTCTCAATATCACCTTTGTTTCTTTCTGAATTTTCTTCATTCTCTCTGCAAACTCTGTTGTCTTCTTCTCTTTTTCTTTCCTTTTAATATCCACTCCCATTCTCAATTCTCTACTATAATTCACCATAAATAGAGACATTTTTGTTGCTGAATGTGTCTTATTGTTAATTGTAAACTCTACTAACACCAACCATTCAGGCCAATTCTTTTGTCTGTGGTCAATGAAGAATCTTAAGTATTATTCTAATTCTTAATTTATTCTCTCTATTTGACTATCTGTTTGAGAATAGAATGCTGTTGACAACTTTGTCTCAATTCCCAATATTCTATTCAACTTCTTTGTTAACTCTACTACAAACTATAGACTCCTATCCAATACTACACTCTCTAATAACCCATATAGCTTCCATACATTATCTCTAAACAACTGCACTAATTCTTCTGCCAATATTTCTTCCATTGTTGCTACAAAATATGTCATTTTGGACAATCTATCATAAACTACCAAGATCACATTCTTCCTAGCTACTAATGGCAACTTCATAATAAAGTTCACCATTAAGTATGTTTATAGTTTCTCTGGTACTTTACTCAACTTTAACTTTCCTACTGGTATCTCTATCCTATTCTTCATTCTTTGATGTATATCATAGCTATCTACATATTATCCTATATCTCTTGTTACTCCTGGCCACCAATAGTTTCTTGTCACCAACTTTGTTGTCTTCCACTTCTCTCCATATTCTGCTATTGGTATATCATAATATAACTGAATTATCTCCACTCTTAATACTTTATCTTTCAGCACTAAGTTCCCTTCTATCTGCCACTCCTCTCTTCATAGTACTTTTCAAGAGTCTATTATATCTACTTCTAGTTCTTCTATTTGTTATGACCTTAGGCTGGGCTTAGGTTGCAACTAAGGCAAAGACTTGAGAAGAGATAAGGGATGTATTCAATTGGTAAAGCATAGGAATACAGAAGTACATCTATGCTATATATACTAGATACTATGAGGATAGTGTTCACAATACATGAGGTAAACAAGTTATACAACATAAGGAGAAAGCAAGAATGTAGCACCTACTATATGAGGTGCTGACTGAGACTACTTTGGTACAGCCAATCATGTCATCATTACCCTAAGTCCTAGTCCATGCTGAGTTTATAAGGTATTGATTGTAACAATACTCTGTTTTCAGTATTCATGTCCTTATGAATCAAATTAGAACTTCTAGTTCTCTAACTATATGCATTGCCATGATCTTCTTGTTAGGACTAATAATGACTTGTCCTTGATTATTAATGGCTATGAAGTAGGGTTTGTGTAGTGGTTCTTTTTGATACATGGTTATGAGATAACTATTTCTTAAAGTCCCTGTGTTATGTTTTTTTTCTATGAATGCTATTGCTGTGATGTATAATATGGAGGTGGTTTGAATAGTCTTGTTTATGTTGGAGATCAAATGAACTTCATGTATTATCTGAGATTTTTGATTTCTTCATATATAAAGCTTGACTTGGTTATAGTAGTTGATTCCTCATATGGTTTGATTAATATTACTTCTTCATCTTCTATCCTTTCTCTGTTCAACTCCTTCTATTCCTCATCTTTATATAACTCTTGTATTTCTTAAATGTTATTATTCATATATTGATTTCTTTGTCCTTTATATTGATCTAATTTATCAGCCAACATTCTTTGTACTTGATATGCCCAATTTTCCATGTTACTTTGAATCAAATACTGTAGGTTTTCTGATATTCTAAGAATGTTTGTAGCGTTCATCATTCTATTATTAATGCTTGCTTTCAAAATTGTTTCTTCCATCTCCATGATTGTCGTGTTTGTCTCTTCTGCTATCTTCATCATATTCTTCACCTGTCTCTGTACATTAATCATTGCTTCTAACACTTTCAACATCTTGTGGTATAATTTAGTCTAGTCATCATGTCCTTTTTTAAATAATTTGGCCTTGTCTATGTTGTTGAGCTTTTTGGTAATATATGGGTTGGGAGATGTTGGTGCAGTCATGTAGTTGTTGGTGAATTGTGAAGACATTTGTAATATCAAGTGTTATTGTGAATTGTTGAATTAGAGTTTTACCCCCCTTCTTTATAGGTTTTGACTCAAAATCCTTGTCCAATAGTCTTCAATTACCTCTTTTGCATGAGGCAACCCTGTTTTTGCAATCCACTGGTCATATTTATCTCCATATCTCTTCCAATGTACCAGATATTGTGTTCTCCATCCTTGTTTTCTGTGCTTTCTAACTTTTTCAAATTTGTATTCCTCTTCTTCATTAATAATTGTAGGTGGAGGTGCTGGTTCCATGTGCTGTTCTTTGAACTGTGGTTCTTTGTATCTTGTCAGCAGGTCTTCATCAAACACATTGTGTATCATCCATCCTTCTGGAAGTTCAAGCTGAAATGTTCAAGCTGAAATGTTCTTTGACCAATGTCCTTCACAATTCTAAAGTATTTGTATCTTTTTTGGTCCAACTTCTTTAAGGATCTGTTTGAGTGGATATTTTTATTGTCCAGCCATATATTGTCTCTAACCTTCAACTCTTGAGGGTTTTTTCTCTTCTTGTCAAATTGCTTCTTCATATTTCCTTATACTGCCTTCATTGATTTCATAGCTTCTTCCCAACTTCTTTGTAGTCCTATAAGGAATTATTCTAGTCTTGGGAACTCCATTTGTACCATGAGGTTTTCTTTCCATAAGTGTCTTTCAAAGTTAAGTTTGAATAGTGCTTGTCCTGTTGCTGTATGTTTTTTGTCATTATATGAAAATTCTGTAGCTACTAGCCATTCTGTCCAATTGTCTTGTTGATAATTGATGTAGTGTTGTAAAAAGTCCCCACTTCTTGGTTAATCCTCTCTATTTGTTTATCTATCTGAGGATAGTATGCTGTTGATAGTTGTTTCATAACTCTTAATGCCTTCATAAATTTCTCTATGAATTTTGATGCAAATTGCGGTTCTCTGTTGCTTAAGATCTTTCTTGGTACTCTATGTAATTTCTATATCTCATCCCTATAGATTTTTGTAATTTTTTTAGAAGAAACATTTGTTGTTGTTGCCTTTAGCCTGACCATCTTGGTGAATCTATCCACAATAACCACAATAACATCTTTTCTATTTGACTTTGGTAATAGACTAATGATATCAATGCTAATTTCAAGATCCTTGTGGTATTTCCAATAGGTGTAATTCTCCTGCTTTCTTTTGATGTTGTACTTTGTTTTGCTGGTATTTGAGACATCTTTGAATGTATTTCTTTATATCTTCCTTGATTCCTGGCCACCAATAGTTCCATTTGATCAATTATAGCATTCTTGTTTGTCTTAGATGGCCAGTGTTCACAAGATCATGATATTCTTGTAGTATCTGTTCTTGAATCTTCTTGTTGTTAGGAATATATATCTGTTCTTCTACATAGACTATTCCATTGTTTTCCCAAGCTTGTTCATCTTCTTTCTTTAACTCTTGTATTACTTTCTGCTTTCTTGTTCCATTTTGCTGAATTTCCTTTAGAAAATCCATTTTTTCTATTATACTATTTCTTTTCAACATCATGATTTCAGCTATTGTTTTTCTTTTCCATAGTTCTTCCTTGAGCATTTCAACATTTTTGTTGTCTTCTTGAGTGTCTACCTGGTGCTTTCTTGATAAAATATCTGCTTTTATGTTTGTCTTTCTAGGAATATGTTGTAGTGTGAAATCATAGTTTTGTAACTTTAAGTACCATCTTGCTTGTCTTCCATTTAACTTGTGAGGTTCCCTAAAGTATTTGAGGTTTTTATAGTTTGTCCAGATTTTGAGTGGTTCCATTGCATCCAATAGATATTGTCTCTATTTTGTTAAGGCTTCTATGATTGTCAGTAGTTCTTTGTTATAGATTTCATAATTTCTTTCCATTGGTTGCATTGTTCTGGATAGAAAGGCTATTGGTTTCCATTTTCCTTCCTGTTATTGAGACAATACTCCTCCAATGGCATGTCCTGAAGTATCTGTCTTTACCCTGAATTTACCTTCTCTTCAGAAGGGAAAGTACTAGTTGACTCATTATTTTTTCCTTTAGTTCTTCAAATACCTGTTGATGTTCTTTTGTTTATATCTATTTATTCTTTCTCTTCAATTTGTTCAATGGTTTTGCCATATGACTAAAATTTTGAAATTTATCTTATCTTGTTCCATTTGAACTTGTCTCTTTCCAACTACTACCTCAAGTATCAGAATCTCTTCCATGTTGAAGTCATATTTAGATCATTTGGAACATAGGTTGTGCTTTTCTGCAATTTTCAAAAATTGGATCATTCTTTCTTCCAATTCCTTCATCATCTTGGCTTGTATAACAAAATTGTCCATATAATTTGCTAGTACTCCTTTATGGAGTAATTTCCTGAATATAATGTTTATCATTCTTTGAAATGTTCCCGGTGAATTGCACAGTCCAAAATACATGACCTATAGCTCAGAAAGTTTCTTATTTGTTAGAAAAACTACTTTCTATTTGTTGTCTTCTTTTATCTATATATTATTGTAACCCCAAATAAGATCTAGTTTATTGAAGTACTTTGCTTCCTTTAATTTGTTGATGACTTTTCCTATTAGTGGTAGTAGCATTTTGTCTTTAATAGTGACTTGATTTAGTTTTCTGTAATCTTGAACTAGCCATAGTAAACCATTCTTCTTTGGAATATAAAAACATAATGCTGCATATCTTGATTTTGACTCTACTATCAATCCAGCTTTTAACTATTCATTTAGCTACTGATTAAGAGCTTCTTCTTCCTTTAGTGCCATTGTATAGGCCTTTATATTAGTTCCTTTGGTGCTTCTTCCATTAAATTTATTTCATAATTCTATTCTCATCATTTTGGTAAATTTTTGAATTTCTTTTTGTTAAACAAGTGGGTGAATGGTTAAATGTAGTCTGGTAGGTTCTCTGGATTCATTACATCAGGCTCTTTTTCTATTTCACTATTGTTCTATTCTTTGTTTTCCATGGCCTGTGTCCTTCTATTTCTAAATTCTATGTCCTAGTGCTTCATTTTGCAAGATTCTGAACATTTTATGAACTGTATTGTTCCATTCTTCCAGTTGACTTCTAGGTTATACTTGACTAGCCAGTCATGTTCCAAAAACATATCTGTGTTGTTTAAATCTGTTACTGCAGCTTCTAATTGCTCTTTGTGTTCATGAATTTCAATTTCTAGAATACTGCTCTAGTTACCTCTCCATTTTTCATTCCATTTGTATTGAATACTTCAAATGAGAAGTTGATTGGCTTTGTCTGGATCCTCTTATTTTTTACTAGTTGTGGTTTT
>Ga0157363_1000796_pt1 | contig 24973 bp, 19 predicted proteins | sample AttsexASBM1_FD_111477 | JGI IMG/M metagenome (GOLD analysis project Ga0157363, IMG submission 111477) | Fungus gardens microbial communities from leaf cutter ant in Ribeirão Preto, State of São Paulo, Brazil - Atta sexdens ASBM1 | ecosystem: Host-associated > Fungi > Mycelium > Unclassified ... | reverse complement strand
CGTTTACATCTTTCCACAAATGCGATTCCTATAAAGATATCTTTTCATGCTGACACTCGACGTTAATTTTCGGCGTTAAAATAAGTCACGTAATAGAATTTGACGAATATCAAGCGTCAACATTTCGTCACGTTATCCTTTGATGCTAAAAATGAGCCTTGAGCATCAGCATGAAAAGGCACTTTAACAGTAGCGTTTCTACTGACTACAAAGAAATATTGATTCTCTTTGGAAACTTACAGTATACTACATATCAAGATTTAAAAACCATGATATTTATCGAAATTAGAATCCTAGAAGACCATCCGTAGAAAAAAATGGCAGAACCAATCAGAAATCGGGACAGCGGTTGCGCTTCTCTTATATCTAGGACCCTAATCGGATCGAATGAATCCAGCAAATGAACATCGAGCGTCAACATGAAAAGACACCTTTACTCCGATATTCCAAAAAACCAACGTCATTTCCCCTTCCTACATGACACGGTAGCAAAAGCCAACTACGGCAGTGCGACGTTGACTAGTATGAAGTGATAACTGTTGGAATATCACGTATATAGAACAAAGTCATTGGACGGCTGGCTGTACGAGATAAACATACAAATTCATAACCCGTTTTCTTTATATCAATTTTATTTTTTCACATCGCCAATTGAACGAAGTTTTAATCGAGGGTGATCCTAGTTGATCTGCGTAGCGTTTATCGCTCCCAACATGTACACACGAAGCAGACAAAGCCAGAACTACGGTAACGGTATGATTTTTCCAATAAAATATAAATTTCGGTCTATAGATCATCGCATGTCGCATCGTGTCGACGAAACGCAATAAGCGAAAGTGATCCCTTGCAAAGGGAAAAAAATCAATACCACATACGTTGCCGGTTAGTACGAAGATGGCGGTCTTCCGTGAGCTTTCTTGTTAGTGCTTGTTGAGAACATGGCGCGACATCATGATTCACTGAATATATGCTTGATGATCGTGAAGGACCGTGCAATTTTTAAGTGCGCTTGGTTAATACAAATATTCGAGCATGAAAAATGTTTCTTTTTTTTTTTATTGAGAATTTATTGAATGAAATTCTTGTGATTCGAAGTATTCTTATACTTTTATAATTTGGTATTAACAAGTAATTTGGTATTGCAGGACGAAATACAAATAATCCTCAAGGTCAAGGAGGTCAAGGAAACCAAGGAAGCCAAGGATCTTACACAATGCCTGTAAGTTTTCTTTTTTTATCTCTATTCTCATCTTATAATAATATAATTTTCATGACGATATTCACATATAATTATAGGATGCAATCTACTTTTATGTTGCAAATGCTTTGAAACATTCTTTGATCGGTTAATTCATAAAATTTTTTTTTCTGGTTGGTCTACAAAGCATTTACAGCATTAAGTGGATCACATATCCATAGCAATATAAGATTTGTTCGTGTTGTATGTGCAACATGCTCTTATCATAGCTTCTATGTATTCAAATTTGTTCATTAAAATGAGTCGAAGCATATGACATGAACAAACCTGTAGATAAGTAAGTTAGTGCTTAGTATACATAATTGGATCCACGCATTTGTGTCCTATATATTTCTTTAAAAAATCAGAAGCAAGTAATTATAACATTTATATACAATATTTTTAAATATATAATCTTACAGATGATTTCTAAAGATGTTAAAGAATATCAAGAATTACCAATGTCTAGTTCCACCAATGTAGATTAACTTTAATACCCTCTTTAATTCTTAGACTAGAAAAAGATAAAAAAACCTAGTTAATTAAAGTTAATCTATATTAGTAGAAGTGAGCATAAATAATTCTTTTATATTTGTTAAAATAATGAAAATTAATTTGGGAAACAAACAACCCATCGTGTTTAGTAAAACCAACCAAAATCATTGTGCGAAGAATTAAGCAAAATGCACAAGCCAAATGCTATAATTCTGATTTAAAATTGTAAATAGCCATTGTTTTTGAAAAAAAAAATAGGGATAGACACTATCACTTTTATAAAATTATTTCTCATTGCATATTGAGATAAAATCTTGGATGCTTTGGAAACTCTCAAAAAGATATGGAAAGAAAGCTTTAAAAATATTATACATAATTAATCCTTATAGGTATAAATATATCTACTAATGTAGGAAATATAAACACTTTATATTTCTTCAAATATTTTCATCTTATAATCTCAATAGATTCAAATTTCCCCTCAATACCGGTATATTTATTTTATCATTATGTATATATGATAATGTATATAGTAATATATAGAGCATATTAAGTCCAGATTATCGAGCCAAACTTTTTTGTGAGCCGAGCATACATCTATACTTACATACATACATCTATATCATCTAGTCGAAGCCTAAAACAACTGCCTAGTCAGTCACAGCATGGACTGAATAATGGATGAATTTTACCATTTAATGGTATTCATTATAATGCGTATATATTTAATTATATAAAACATACAATTAAGAATAGATCGCAGATATATGCTCGGATGCTCAAAGCTCTTTTTTATAGGTTTATCTCTAAGTTCGGCTCGATAACCTGAATCCACTTTTATAACATACATAATACATTAAAGTTAAACAAATCGATGAATTGCTCTCACATTTTTCTTATGTAAAAAATGATTATATTCAAGAGCATATTAAAATATGATAATATGATTAGTAATGTTTTGCTCACAAAATCAGATAATCTATATTTAAGAGTTAAATTACTCAATTTTTTATGCAATGTGACCAAAGTCATTTTTCCATATGAAACATGCGAGGTCCTTTTATCTGAGAACAGATCTTATTATAATTTTTTTATAATTAAAAGTTGATTTAATAATTCTTATAAGCTCTTATAAAAGCCCAAATTACTCATCGGTTGGAATTTAGATATTTTATTGATATATGCGTATAATTGATTGTATCAGGAGACACTGTAGTGTCTCAGCACTAAGGCACAGCGACGAGATCAAATATACTTCTTAATCTGTAGAAACAAAAAATGTTCCGTATTTCAATTTTATACAAATGTGAAAAACAAATATTAATTAAAAATTTTATTATAACTTAATTATTCAAATAATATTTATCATTTAATATTTATCTATTTAATTTATATTATCTATCATTTTGATAAGATATTTATTTATTGTATTATAAAATTGACTTTTCTATTATAATTTTGATTAGCATCATATTCATTATTATTCTTCAATATAAATACTTCAAAAAAAATTAATTTTTATTTTACAATATGTTATTGTTATAAATCTGTCTATGTAAAAATAAATATTTATATTTAATCTATTAATTATTATTTAAATTTTAATATATTAAAAAAAATAAAAAGTATTAAATATGTTATGCCAAATAGTTTATATATTTGAATTTAGTATATTATACAAATAACAAGCATTTTTGAGTATTAATTTAAAATATTGATTGTGAGTGAGATTGAAAAGTACAATAACATGCTTGTTTCTATACATAATTCAAATTCCATATGCTGTCGATAAGATTTCCAATTGCATGTACTAATTAGTGGTCCCTACTGTCCCTTTCCCTGCAACGCAGGTACTAGTAGCTATACAACAATACCGAGGAGGTGCATTCGACCAAAGACTAGGTCGTCAGTTACCCACATAGCATACCCTACCGTAGGCCGTTTTCTTGGTAGTTCGTGCTGAACTCGTGCCTAAGCAAATTTCATTCTCATAAAAATGCTGCATTATTATAAATATTTTACTTGCTGCATTAAATGCTTGATTCCTAGACATTTTGTTAAATTGAATAAGAGATCACATGGATCTTTTAATTTACAATATTTACATTAAGATCCATAACATAATTTCATGGTATAATAATATTTTGTTGATCTCTTTTTACTTTTTAACATGTATTCTAAATTGACAATGGAAAGCATAATTTCCTTTTTTCTTTTCTATAAATATCTGCTACATAATAAAATGCTGTTCATCTTTAATTCCACGAACTTAGCTCAGTCATGAGTAAAGAGACGTTGGCCACAGAGAGTGAAGGTAATGGTTGGTATGAGCTATAGGGGTAGCATTTAAATTATTTTAACATACGATACTAGACCTTGGTGGGGTAGCACAACCGTAGAGGTTCCTTGTGTAGCGGCGGCCCACCCTATGTTTTACAGTATAATACACAAGGAAGTTACCAATCATCGCAATCTACGTCCATTCAACAAAGCACTTATAAACAAGACAACGTACAAAACTCACAAGGATTCAAATCACAGCAGCAACAGCAACAGCAACAGCAACAACAACCAACGCAAATGGCAGCAGCTGCATCAACACGGCCTGTACCAACTATAGCACCTACACAACAACTAAAACTTCAAAAGCCCCCACCACAATTACAACAGCAACAAGGACAGCAGCAAAAATTACAAATGCAACAGCAGCAGCAGCAGCAGCAAAAATTGCAGCAGCAGCAGCAACAAGCACCACCGCAGCAAATAGTTATGCAACAACAATCACAACAGCAACAACAAGCGCCGAATCCACTTCCATTGCCGCAACGATTGAAACCGATTTTAAAACATACAACAGTAGGTGCACAATCCACTGTTGGACAAACTGCTGCTCCTCAGCCTTTGATTGCTCCAAACGCATCTAATAATAATTCTGAGACGGATGACAAGCCTGAGAACATGGATGTTGACATGCAAGATGCTCAACCAAGATGGCGAAGAAAGATACCTGGATGTAAGTACTTACAAATAAGATAGAAATGCACTATTTTATACATCGCTGTAATCTCTTTAAAATTTGAATATTTAGAACAATAATATAAAAGTATATAACAAAATGTATAATCCTCTTATAATGTTCTAATGCAAGTAATTTACACACATAAAGTCTTAATAGATTTTGATAACTTTTTGTGATACATTATTATATGTAAATGTTTAATTGTAAAGTTATATAACATTGTAAAAAATCTTATTTTTTATCTATACTATAATGCTATAACTATAATGCTAGTTCTCTACATTAGTCGCATCATAACGTTGCAAGCGATCCAATGTCAAGCTAGCTCGACTTTGGATTACAATGCTTGCGATATACAAATAATGTACAACCAGCTTTAGAATAAATAAATCAAGGAATTTGTGATTAAAAGAATAAAAATTGCAGCAATATTCATAATAAAGTAGAGCAAGGTTTTTTCTCGCGTTTATGTTTCTACATGTGTTATTTAAAGGTTGTACTCTCTCAAGGAGCAATCATGATTGTGTAATGTAATTATAGGCCCAGCGCACAATAGAAAGAATAAGGAATGAGGAATAAACAATAAACGATTTCAACCTGTCAGAAACCGTGTATTCCGATGCATCCGATTTCTAGATAGGTTAAAATCATTTATTCTTTATTCCTAATTCCTTATTCCTTCTATTATGCGCAGGGCCATAAGCACGTTACAAAAAGATATTATTTGCTATCGTAAATTTTCGAATTACTTTAAAGTCGAAATTGATGGAAAAGCTTTATTCTATGCAATTAAATATTGATGATGACATTTCACTGCGCAAATTTGAAGATTTGGGAGCATTGAATGATCTTAACTCAATTATTACTTGAGCGTAGACTCCTGTAATCAATGTGAAGTTGTTTACTGAAACGTAAATTTTAATTATTCATATTATATTATATGTACATATATTACTAATGTAACAATTTTTATAGTTAAAGTAAATAAAAAATTAAAACGTCTTCGTATGAACCAACGTCTAAGGAAAACTCTACAACCCAAAAATGCAATCATGGTATTAAACGAAATGAAAGCTGGAGTCCAATTTACATTCCCTGAAACACAAGGACCCATGCCGAACTCGCTTTACCTTGTTCATGCTGAAGTAATTATTTTACTTTAATTATTTACATTTTCTTTCCGATTCTTATAAAAGAGAGATGTTACTTAACATATAATATGATGCTTAATATGTAATACGATATAAATCTCATCTTTAAAATGTTTTAATAACATTTATTTACAGCTTGATGGTAAAACTTATGTTGGGCAAGGATTATCTAAACCACTTGCTCGCCAAAATGCAGCTGAAAATGCATTAAAAGCTTTATTACTTGAAAAAATGACAGCAGCATCTATGAAAGCACGTCTAGATGCTGAATCAGATGGACAAACTACTAACACATCTATGGATGAAATAAAAGAAGAAAATAATGATGATAGCATCACTATGGATACAAATTCTGAAGATGAGATTCCATGGAGTTCATTGGCCAGTTTTGCTCTTTATAAACTCTTTCTTGAGTGGCATAATCAAGGAACATCAGTTCCAGTCCCACGACCTGGTTTACCAAATGCAAAAGGAATTAAGAAAGAAAGTCCTAATCCTAAAACTTCTACTCAAAAGGAACTTCCACCCAATCCTACTAATATACATCCAGTTATGTTACTGAATCAAATGAGACCTGGACTAACATATACAGAGCTCAGCCGTGTTGGTAACCCACCGAATACGATGTTTACTCTGGCTGTTGAAATTTGTGGAATCGAATATTCAGGAACAGGTATGTACATATTCTGCGAATTATATTGCTATCATTAATACATAAATAATAATTTTTATATTTATTTCAGCTAAAAACAAAAAGGATGCGAAGAAAGCAGCAGCTAAAGCAGCATTACTGGCATTATATAACTTAACTTATCCAGAAGATGTTAGTAAGCAGGATTTAATGGCAATTGGTTAAAGTAAATATTTTACATTTCAATATACTTTTCAAAATGTAATGTATGTTATACACAGGTTTTTTTATTTGATCTTTATCATAAAATATTAATAATTAGTGATTTGATGACACTGCTACTTGTATTATTTACCCATACTGACAATCTTGAATTTTTTGGCGTAATACTTTGCAATTTACCTTCCTAAATATAATAAATGTAATGAAAGTTATTACATGGTTTTTGTGATCTATCAAAATATAAATATACATATTGAGCCACATGATTAAGACTTAATTAAATTCACATCTAATTTCTTGCGATATTATTTTCTCTGTGTACTTACAATTTAGTTTTCAGGAAAATACTATGTAACAAATGATTTATAATTAAATATTTATACATAAAAATGATTAAATCTTTAATAATTATGCATGAATCTAGACAAAAAGAGCCATTATCTTGGAAATTATATAATATATGGCAAAATATCACAGAGCTAACTTTCTCTTGACAACACTTACGAAAGGTCCTACGCGTCGAATTATAATCACTGTTATCGAGAAAAATAGCCCAACATTTAGATCTATGCGAAATGTTTTTTTTGAAGAATATATATATATATTTTTCATAAACAATTAAATATACAATTATATAATACACAATTCAGACCTGTTCAAAATTTGGCTCATGAGAACTCAATGCTTCTCCCTTTTCATCATTTCCGTCGAGCAAGACAGATAGAAATTAAAAAAAAATACGCTGGATGAGATAGTCATTGGACAGAGCTCTAGCGTCTAGTTCAATTTTTTTTTTGTTTAACTCGAGACGATATAGGAGAGGCTCGCAAACTAAGTTTTAAACAGATCTGAATTATATACAATTAAATGTATAATTATTTATACTATTATTATTTATTAATTATATATACATAATTAATATGATTATTCAAAAAAATTTACATTTGATGCGTTACTTAATAATATTCGGAATGTTTACGGAAAAAATAATATTATAAGAAGTTAGACATTAAATGATTTAACATCAGTTATACAAATATGATAGTATGTGTTGGTACAATGGGTAATAAAATACACATTAGAATTATTTATAGCTCATATTTAAAGTTTTCTTTAGTAAACATATCTTTACATAATTTCATTTAGAATTTTAAAGAAAAATTTTACTGCAAGTAATTTACATCACAATAGCAAAGTGTACTTCACAATTTAATAAGCAAATAACTGTAATCAAATTACAATTTTTATTATAATCATGTGTTAATTATTGCAATAATAATGGTTACATAATCCATGGCTGCATTACATAGTGTTAAATATACTGTTAAGAAAACAGTATTGTAACGAATGTATTAAACATTTAATGTATTCAATAAAATATCATAACTTTACAAATGGCATATATTCATTTTTTATACATGATTTATGTATAATTACACTTTTTGGAATATTTAATTATGTTAATTATGTTGAAGTAAATACTATATTTGCAAGACGTTATAAATAGATTATATATAATGTAAATTAAGAAACAATTCGCATTTGTCTTCAATAATTTGTTATAAATGTATATACATGATGTAAAGAAACATTAGTTGCTTTAAAAAATACAGATAAAATAAATAATTTTTTAAAATAAACATACATATGAACTTATGACTTTTTTACATAAATAAATTATTTTTGCCATACATTTAATGCATTTTGTACGATATATTATAATTTCAATTCAAATCATGTAATATGTCTTCATTGCTTTCTTGATAATATTGTGTATATGTATACCTAGGCAACGGTTGTTATAGAAACAATTGCCAAACAATAATGCATTCTGTATTGTTGTACATATTCATCAGGTGCAATGGAATGTTAATATATACTTGCAATTGCTATTGTCAAATAATGCACACATTAAAATTAGTAATGATAGGACCAACTGAGGTAAGATTATTCATCAATTGAATATTTGTACGTATATTTAAAAAAGATATATGAAAATGTTACATTATCAGATTTTGTCAAAATTATGCAATTTTAAATATGTATATACAAGGTGTCCCGTCATTATTGACAAAGCGCTCTTGTATAGAGCGGACTAAACTATCGAAATCCTCTATAATTTTGCAATTTATAATAGTTGACAAGATATTAATAAAAATTATCGAATATTGGTTTTCAATAATTTTTTATTCGAGTATTATAAACTACAGAAAAATAACAAGTGATAAAAATTGTTTATTTTCTTCTCATAATGCTCTTTTATAATTGTTTATTTTCTTATAGAGAATTTTTTCATAACTTTTTATCAACTTTTTAGTACTGCATTTTTTTATTGGCAATCATTTTTACCAACAGAGAAAATATGGTATTAAAAAATTCTCAAAACAATATTCGGTGTTTTGTTTTAATTAATCTTGTTAACTATTATGAAATTAACGTCTTGTTAACTATTACGAAATTAACATCTTGTTAACTCTTGCGAAAATTACAAAATGGTAGAGAACTTTTCAATTCATGCACATACATATATATTTATTTAGAGCGGAAAGACCACAATAGCGAATTTCCTGGCAGAGGCTACGGAAATTCCGTATGATTATCGTCCAACTCAAGGTGTCCGAATATTAGAATTTGAAATTAACGATATTGAAGTGAATAACGAACGCATTTCGAGAGATCTCGAGCTGTGGGACTGCAGTGGAAATCACAAGTAAATAACACCATACATGCTTTTGCAAAATTGAGAGAAAAACAAGAAATTGTAGAAATATTTTCAACAGATTTAAAAATTGCTGGTCAGCTATACGTAAAGATGTAGACGGCGTAATCTTGGTATACAATGCAAAAATGCAAGATTCTTCAAGAAAATTGAAAGAATATTACGATTATTTTGTTAGCGGAGCTAAATTAGAGCCAAATTGTTGTGTAATATTCTTTTTTGATCCTGATAATATTACATCAAGCGTATCGAAAATTATTTGTAAGTATTTCAATAATAATCTAATTCTAACAAAATTTCGATTTCTAAATTTTTCTATTTTCCAAATTTAAAATAAAGAAATCCTGTATAAATTAATTTTTTAATTATTGTATGTGTTTAAGCATCTAGTTTTTCTAATGTCTCTCATGTCAAGTGCAATGTGGATGATGGTGGTGACAAATTAAAGGCTGATTTTCGATTATTTCTAAGTGCCCTAATAATAAAGCTGCATGAAGATAAAGAAGAAAAACTGATAATGAGTGACAATATATTATTTGCTAAATAATATTTTTACTTTTTTTGTAACAAGTAATAAAAAAATAGTATTCTTTTGTTATTAATACCTCTGTTATCAATTATAAATTGTATATCAGAGAATAAGTAAACGTTATTTATTGAAAAGTCTGTAATTCGTTTAAATCTTGTATTAGTTCTCTCCATGCTCTTTCTACTTGTACTAAAGTTCTTTCATAACTCCACGAAGTACATATAACAACATTGGCTTCCTTAATTTGCTCCATGGTATTTGGTTGCATGTTAATTCGTAATTTTGCTGCTTCTTCAGATAATCCATTTCTATTCATAATTCGTTTTATAGCCTACAAATACATTTAACATAGATAAAAAGATTTAGATTATATAAATTATAAAAATATTTTGTACATATTTAAATATAAAATAAGAAATTTGAAGTAATATAATAGCCAAATAGATTCTTATCAGTATATACATATACATAGGCAAAATATAATTTATCTATAAGACAGAGTCTAACCTCATTTTGTGATGTAATACAAGTCCAAATTTCGCTGCATTCATTTTGCCATTCAGCTTGAATTAAAACTGCTGCTTCCAGTACAATAATATTATGTTTGTAAAAAAGATTTTTTATTTCTTTTTTAGCTTCTTGCAGAATTAAAGGCCAAATTAATTTGTTCAACTTTTCTAATTGCTCCTACATAAAGTACTTTTATGAAATAACATATGTAATAAATATTATGGAATATAAGACCAAATACCTTATTATTAAACACAATATCACCAAGCAACTTTCTATTTATAAATCCATCTGAATCGAGAATAGAAGAACCAAAATATTCAATTATTTTATGAAAACAATCTGTCCCTGGTAAATACAAGTTATGAGCTAATTTATCACAATTTACAAGACCAGCGCCGAGTTGTTGCAATTTTTCAGCAACTGAAGATTTTCCACTTGCAATACCACCCGTTAAACCAATGACGTAAGGTCTTAAGATTCTAGGTCTTAAGATTTTACTTTCACTCTAATAGAAAAAATAGATTATTAAATTATATAACAAAATACAATTTAAATAAAAATATATATAGAAAATTCATATGAAAATTATTTTATAATTTTGTGTATTGTATTGTAAATATTCAGTAGAAAAAACCTACGGGATCTTTAAGCCTTGTGCCAAGTAATCGCATTCTGTGATTACTAGAACTAATTTTGGCCTCTTCATGTTTTTCATGATCCTCATCATCTGCTAACTCTACTACATGAATGTCCAATTTGTTTAAATCTTTTTGCAAACGTAATTCATTGATTTTATCACCTCCACGTTTTGTTTCTTCACTTACAACTATCATCTCTAATGTTGGATCTTCCTTAGTAGGTCCATAAATGTCATTAATAGGAACAACATTGTATGATATTGATGAATCTACATCTTCCAAAAAATCTTCAACTTTTATTATTCTTTGCGTACAGGGTTGTATAAGTTCCCACAATACTTTGCCTAAAAATATTTATTTGATTTCTAAGTATATCATCATATAATGATAATAGATGATTAAGTCATCTCATAGTTTTCCTATCCACAAATTATTCAAAAATATTATTATAGATTATAAAACAAATCAATTTAAGCTAAATAAGAATTATGAGAATTTGTTACCAGTAATCATATTAATATCTGTCACACCAACAGTAAGTTTTTCTGTACAACGCAATGCAGCCTCACTTAATAAAATCTTATGACCATTGTGTAATCGATCAAATGTACCACCTAGTATTACATTCTTGTAAGTTTTCATTTTCTGAATATCATATTCTACATTTTTACAGTTCAGACTTGCACTATATATGTAGTTAACAAAGTGGTAATTCAGCGACTTGTTTGCTAAATGATCCTGTATGAATGTATCTGCCTCTTTTTTACTGCACTTTTGATCAAAGATCACTACTTCTATAGGTTTTTTGGTATTTATAATAGATCTATCAGGATATTTCAAGTTGGTAAGCAAAACACGAATATCAAGACAAGAAGAAATTATAGAAGTATTTTTGTATATGTCAATGATCTTCTTAGAATATTCAGGATCTCTTTGTTGCAATGTTGTAGAGTTATAATTTCCTGCAAAAATATTCTTCCCTGGGAGATATTGAATGTACAATGTCTTTAAAACATGTTTCTGAATTTCGAACAATAATCCCTTCATTTTTGCAGGATTTGTTAGAACTAATAGACCAGTATTTGCCATATTGGAACAAATATATTAAAATTATTTTTTACTTCTAAAATACACTTTTCTAATATTTCAATTCACGATTAATTCATTAATCTTAGTGAATAATGTCCAAATCACAATCAATTTTTTTCCAAACCTGATATTAGTTTCAGGAGCTTTTTTATGATATAGAAATTATTACAATTGGGAAATATAAGTCCAAGTCTAGACATTAATTACGGCTCTAATTGATTTTAATAGTTTATGCGTAAATTTACGTAAGTTTTTGAAATAATTTTTATTTATCAAATAACTGAATAGAATCAGCAGGAGTGACTTTTAATTCTTCTCGATTTTTATTAATTCAGTTTTCGAAATGACCGGATAAACGTGGTCAATACAGCAGAAATGACGAATTCTTCTTTTATTAATGGGTGCATTCATGATGTGAAAAAACAAGGTGTATCACTGGCCTAGTTTCCATTGAGAGTTTAAACCGATCAGTAATATAAGGGCCATTCCAAACAAACTTGCCGCATAAACATGTGCATAAAGAAAATTATCCAATCGTATTTTATATTTGTCTTTTGGTCGGTATTCATAGTCATCTTATATTCAAGATGGTCTTAAGTATAGTCTTAAGAAGTCACGAACCAATCAGAAGGCTGCATTAGCGTCTTAGACATTACTTAAAACGGTCTTGAAATAAGACTCGACTATGAATACTGGCTTTTATGATAGAAATATATAATTGGATAATTTTCTTTATACATATGATTATGTGGCTATGCAAGTTTGTGAGGAATGACCCTAAGAACCAACCAACTATAGTTGAGCATTCCCCTGTTGCTCGACTGTAACAGGGGAATATTCGACTATAATTGGTTGGTTCTTATGCTGGATTCACACTGGATCTGACGTCATCGATCGTATTGGCTGCGGTACTGTAAATGCCAGTATCACAGCTAATACGGTGATAATACTGGATTCACACTGGATTCAACATGTGTCGTACGACATTCTGTAATCAATCAGAAAGCAGAATTTTATTTTGTATTGATAGTACGAAGCAAATCCTGTTTTCTTAGTTGCAGAGTGTCGTACGATGCATGTCGAATCCAGTGTGAATCTAGCATAAAGGATACATTCCGTTTTACACATGATGTGCATAATGCACATTATTTATTTCCTTGTTTAACATTCGGTGAACAATAAGGATAAATCATGCACATCATGTATGAAACAATATATCCAAGATTCTAATCCAGCTAGCAATCCAGCAGAAAAACAAACATCGTGTGCCGCAGGCTTTAAGGCTGCAGCACAGTTTTTGTATAACGCATAGTGCATAAGCGAACTAATCAGAATCAACTAATCAGAATCTTTCCTTTCCTTCCATTCTATGGAAAAGAAGGATTTCGATTGGTTGATTCCTTTAAGTCGGTTCTACATTCGTTGCAAGCCGATTGCAAGTTGTTGTGACAAGCCAATCTGAAGCTTGCATTTTGAAATCAACGCTTCATACTGGCTATCGCAACAAACTTGCGATCGGCTGGCACCTAATGTAGAACCGGCTTTATGCACTATGCATTATGCGTTAGGCAAAAGTTTGTGCTACGGCCATTAGCCGAACTGCACACATCATGGGTGCTTTCCATTTGAATGACACAAATCGACGTAAGTCGATACAAGCAGCGACGAGATACTATTAAAGACCGTCGACTCTGGGCAAATTTTCGGCGATAAAAAGAGCCCCAAGAGCCCTAATTGAAGAACGCTGACATTATCGACAATTGATATAAATTTGCTATTATTAATATAAATATTTGGTTCACACATTATTAAATTCGTGATTTTTTATTACATAAATGTTCCATAAATAAATATGCACACTTATAAAGGTATAATAATTCTATATATTGCAGAAATTACAATTTTTCTCTGCAGTTATTATCTCTATTGATAATCAAATCTTTGATGATAACATTGAAATCACAATTTTAAAGAAAAATCAAATATTATTGAGTTCTAAATGCATAAATACATCTACTAAATTAATAAATCATAAAATTAATACAATATTATCAGTTTTTAGCTCTTAATCACAAGGACGCCAACTCCTGGAAGGATATAGATCTTTACTGGGCCTTTTATGGACCTTTTACAATAAGCCATTAGTCATAAATCAGAAGTCAAAAGTTAAAAATTGACCAATCATAGTCAATTTTTGACTAATAGCTTATTGTAAAAGGCCTAGTACATCTAAACGTACATCTTTACGTCGATTTGTACAACGGCTTTAAAGTGAATTTAACCAATAAAACTATAAAGTCCCAGACACAATGCGAAGGAATAGCGATAGCGATAGAAATAACATGATTTCAATCCATCAGAAATCAGATACACTGAAATATACAGTTTCTGATAGGTTGAAATCATGTTATTTCTATCGCTATCGCTCTTTCTTTGCATGAGTCTGGGACTTAAGATGTTCATCCGGCGCATCTTATTATTGCATAAATCATGTTTCAAATATGGCGCCTTTGATTGCACCACGAGAAACATAATTGTGAATGTATAGATGAATGAAGTGTATAATTTCTTTTGAATTTACTTTGGTCTTCTCTTGTAATATACGATGGTACAAAGTAGAATATTCGCACGGAATCGAGCACTTGGATATGTCAGTAATCATGTACCTCTTGTCACGAGGTATATCCTCAGAAGGAAGGAGCATTTCATCGTCACATGTGTAGGCAAGGAGTTCCACACTTACACGTGTAAACACTTTACTCTCCTGAGTGTCTCGGGTATGCATATTGATGATATCACTTGTCTAGCTACGGACACATTTCACGTATATACAGCGAGTGCAAATAATATTTACGCATGGCGTAGAGGAACCGAGTTGAAACATACCTACAAGGGTCATGATTGTACAGTCCACATTCTGTTGCCATTCGGCGCACACTTGCTCTCTGTTGACGAGAGCAGCACCGTCAAGGTCTGGGACATCAAAGAAGAAAATCTCCTACTGGAGTTGAATTTCAGCAATAACGTCTTCAGAATAACTGCACTGATGCATCCCAATACTTATATGAACAAGATTCTGTTGGGTAGCGAACAGGGCCAGCTACAGCTGTGGAATATCAAAGTGACCAAGATGATCTATACATTCAAAGGATGGCAGAGTAGTGTGACTGTGTTAGAGCAAGCGCCTGCGATAGATGTGGCTGCTATAGGTTTGAATAATGGTCATATTATACTGCATAATCTCAAATATGATGAAACCATCTTTGAGCTAGTACAAGATTGGGGTCCAGTGATATCTATCAGCTTTCGTACAGATGGTCACCCTATCATGGCAACAGGCAGTCTAGGTGGACAGATTGTGTTCTGGAATTTAGAGCAGCGAATGGTAGAGAGCCAACTTTGTAATGCACATGATGCTGCTGTCACGGGTCTGAGATACATACCAAATGAACCATTATTGGTTTCATCTTCGCCTGATAATTCTCTGAAGCTATGGATATTTGATATGGCTGATGGAGCTGGTAGACTCTTGAGGATTAGAGAAGGTCATGCTGAACCTCCAACGATTGTTCGATTTTATGGAAATGATGGTAATTATCTGTTGACTACAGGCGGCGATTCTTCTCTCCGGTTGTTTTCCACTGTCACAGAAATACTGAACAAGAGTCTAGGTAGAGCCTCGTTTAATAGAAAAGCTTCCAGAAAAAAAGGTCATTCGGTTGATGATCCAATGTTAATGCCGCCAATAACTGTACTTGCATCTGAAGTAACACGGGAAAAGGAATGGTGCAATATAGCAGCAGCTCATTCCGGTTTAGGCATGGTCACTACATGGTCGTCTTACCTCCAAAAGATGGGTGACCTTAAATTACTTCCCGAGAGATTTAAAAACAATTACAATGCTATTGCGACTAGTTTATGTTTAACAAGATGTGGAAACTTTGTTGTGATCGGTTATAACACAGGTCATGTTGATAGATTTAATATTCAATCAGGAATACACAGAGCGTCTTATGGAAATGAAAATGGTGCTCACGAAGGTCCTGTTAAGGGTGTTATGGTTGACGACTTGAATCAAACTCTTGTTACAGCCGGCAAAGATGCAAAAATTAAGTTCTGGGATTTTAAACCTAAAAAAGGTACCTGTGCCATAATTAATTATATTTCCTTCAAAATAAATGATATTTTAATGTAATTTTTATTTTTTTTAGATATAATTACGGCAAGAACGATATTAACAATAGAAGAATCAATCGAATGGATACGTTGTCATAATGAGAGTTCCCTTGTGGCAATAGCTTTAGAAAATTTCGATATTATGTTAATGGATCTGGACACAAGGAAAATAGTTCGACATTTTCAAGGGCATGAGGGACGAATAACAGATGCATGTTTTAATCCTGATTCTAGGTGGTTAATCACAGCATCTATGGATTGCACTATCCGAACTTGGGACATACCATCGTCACACTTAATAGATATTTTTCAGGTAAATTTCATTTCAAAATTATAAATAAATAGATAAGTAGGTGGATTCTTGCAAAATACAGTCCAATAAAAGCGTTGTCATTATTATTCGCAGCCAGTAAAAGATGCTTTTTTGACAAACTGTAGATAGAATCATTTATCTCATATTCCTTTGCTCATTTTTCAAGTATTGTTTAGATTTTTATATTATTTGGATTGGAAAATATCAAAATATATATTATATTAAATCCTGTGCCTTACAGGTTCCTGAAGCTTGCATATCTTTAAATTTCTCTCCGACGGCAGAATTTCTTGCGACCGCCCATGTACGTAATGTAGGAATCTTTTTATGGTCGAATCGTGTGCTGTATTCGCATGTATCGCTAAAGGCCATTAATAAAGACAATATGATACCTGAAGTAGGACTTCCTGGATCTTCTGTAGAAGCCGAGAAAGTTGATGAAGATAATGTCGTCATCGAAGAGCCAGATTATGTGTCTCCTGATCAGCTCAATAGTGATCTTATAACTATGTCCGCCGTGGCCCAATCTAGATGGCAGAATTTGCTCGATATCGATATTATTAAAAGGAGAAATAAACCGAAACAGCCGCCTAAAGTTTCAGAGATTGCACCATTTTTCTTGCCTACAATTCCATCGTTGCAACTGCGCTTCGATTTTTCGGACGTTAAAACTAATGAAAACACTGAAACTACTCGTGTTCATCCGGCCTTACAAAATCTTACTTCGTTCAATAAGAGTCTACAATCAGTCAATACCAACGATTTTTCAGATGTAATAGAGAAATTAAAGGCAATGGGTCCCAGCAACATCGATTTAGAAATTCAATCATTGTCTTCAGACGAGAGTTCCGCTGAACTGTCAATGATGCAATTTATGCAAATGCTTCTTTATATGATAGAACAACAGACCGATTTCGAATTATCACAAGCGTATTTAGCGGTATTTTTAAAATGGCACGGTACAGCAATCTCGGAGAACGATACGTTACGAAATTATCTACGGAAAATTCAGAAGGCACAAACAAGAAATTGGCTTACACTACGAGAGAAGTTATTTTATAATTTAAGTGTTGTACAAAGTTTGAAAAAAATGTAAAGTGGACAAATTATTTTTATATCATGTAAATATTTAATAATTAAATTTTTTTACAAAATGTTTCATATTTTTTAAAAATTATGTCCCCTTCAAAATCTACATATATCATTCATCTGAAAAATTACTGATAATAAAAGATAATCCTTGAATTTAGAAAAAAATGTTATCTATTTATTCACACGTGTATGTTATAAAATATGTATTAAAATTCAAAAATAACGAAAAATGTATTTCGACTGTTTATATTTATATATAATGTAATTTTATTGTAAACTTAAATATATATTATATTGTACCATATTATATTATACACAATACAATCATGTAATAAACTTAAACATCGTATATGTTAATAAAAAAATTATCTATATCCTCTTTTTACACATTTTATTTCTTCGCGTAAGTATAATAAAGTATAATAAATATAACACATGTTTAATATGTAAATGTAATTATTGAAGAAAGTAATCCTTGAATCTAATAAACCTAAAAAAAATATGTGTAATTTTTTGGTAGATTCAAAATCTTAATCATATAAGTACACTTTGTGACAATATCAATATTTATTATCTATTCCTTGTAATTAAGAAAGCCCTGCAATTGTTCTATTATTGGAAGTTCAAGAGACAAGTCATTAATATATGGTTCAAAGTTTGTAACAATTCTATATAGACTACGCTTTATCGCGCTTCGTAAAGATATAAAAATTTCCCTAATTAATTTATCATCTGCTTGCATTTTCCTTGCAAGCATAGCTGATTTTGACAGTTTGTCCAGAGCCTGTTTCACTGACAACAGAGTGTTGATGATGACTGGCATATCTTTTTGTACAATACCATAAGAATCTTCGCTTAGCGAAAAGACGGTCAAAGATGAAATAGCTTCAGCTGCCCAAATCATTAGTTGTCCATTTTGTAAAGCATAACGAATTTTATTGTCATCTTGTTCGCCAAAGATGTAATTAATAAGTGGCTTAGACAACAAATATGCTATAAAAGCATCTTTTTTCTGCTTAATAAACTTTTGAATAAATGAACCGCTGTAAGGTGCTTCTCTTATATCTTCTGATACTGGTATTGGTGCTATATCTGGTACTAATTTCCGCATATGATATATATATTTGCTTTGCTGAACTGGTGGAACTCTTGCTGTCAAAATGCTGTAACAGGATTGATCTTGAGATTTTGTAGATATTGCATTGAGGTCCAATGAAAACTTCTTGAGAAGGTTTGTACTCTTTTGCACTACACAGTTCCAATTGTATGGATGACCACCTGGTTGACTAAGTGTAAACAACATACTCCTTCTCATTTTGTCTTTTTGGGCTAAGGTAACGAGGTCCAAGTAACCCAAGTATTGCATTATGGGTATCTTGTCCATTGATAGTACATCAATAAGGGTAGTTTCTGAACTATTAGGAGTATATGCACCACTCAAGCCAAATTTGAATGGAGTCCATTCGGTCAGATATATTTCAAATAGTGTATTTGTGTAGTTGATAATCAACATAAATATAAACTGATAGAGCCATAATTGCCATATCAATGATAGATTTAATAATCTAGACACAGTGTCCAAAGGTTTGACCTCCACCTGCGTGGAAAATGACAACAATGCTTCATGGAAATATGATCCCATGAAATAATAAATAGCCATGAAATACAGAGTCGACCACAGGGAGGAAATCATCAATGTTGGAAACATGATATAAAATCTTCGTCTTAGTTGAAGGAATTTGGACTGTGCTATAATGGGAAACTGGAAATATTTCTCAGCAAAAGTGTCAATTTTGAACGAGAAATACAATCCACTCCATAGACCGCTAAATAACAGAAAGTAATATTCTTCGATTGAATACGTTCCATATACAATGCAGTCTGTAGTCAAAGAGCTTTCTTTCCTCAATGACAATTGTAACCAGACCAAGATACCACCGATAGCAATATAGAATGCTCGCTGATGTAAGCTTTGAATTCTAAGAGTCATACACAGCTTGGCAAATCTGCTCTTGTAATATAATGGAGGACGCAGATAATTCTTGCTACAGAAAAAACTCTGCAGAAAGGTCACCAGAGTAAGCATGATGATATAAGCCCACATTCGAGGAGACATTATAATGGTCCAAGTTTCCTCAAGCCAATGTGCATAGTCTGTGCTGAGATTTGTGAGCAGAACAACACAACAGACGACAAATAATTGTAATATTATACTCGTAATGACGGCCAAGGTCATCCGATGTATCAGTAACTCCCTGCAGCCCTTGTTGTCCATCTCAATCATCGTGCTGGTCAAAACCGGTTAATCTTCGCGCGCCAATTAACCTTCAAATTTTCACCATCCGTTTGCCAAATTCCGTATAATATACTTCAAGCTTCCTCGCGGCGCTGGATAAGCAGGTGTAATGTTGCCATCACCGTTTTCGCAGGCTTCGTCGAAGATTATATCTCTGTTGCGGTTAGTATTGTCAAAGAGAAACAATTAAATAAAAAAAATTTCAAATAATTTAAACGATTTTAAACACCGCAACCTAGCACAACCCGTACAATTTTGCTTGCCACATGGTGGAAAGAATGGGCGAGACGAGGCTCAATAAAAGGAATAGGAAACAGAGAGAATAAGAATTTCAACCTATCAGAAATTGTATACTTCATAATACATGATTTCTGATAGTGAATATTGAGATTAAAGATTAAAAATTGAAATTTCACCAATAAGAAAAATAAAGAATTTTTATTCTTTTTGTTCTGATTGGTCAATCTTTCAATCTTCAATCTCATTCTCCAATGCATAATCTAATTCCGACCTTATTTTTTGTCTTTATCTAATATTTAGAATTAAAAAAGAGTAAAGATAAATTTTCACGAACTGCTCAAACCGACTATTTCAGCGACAAAAAGAATCAAAACATGATCAAAATTGACGAATATCAAATGTCATTTTGATTCTTTTTGTCGCCAAAACAGCCAATTAGAGCAGCTTGTAAAAATTTACCTTAAGTTAAACCGAGATTCAAGTTAATCATTGGAGAAATAGACATAAAGATAAAAACGACGTTTTTTCGACTTGTATCATCAAATGGAAAGCATCCATAAACGCTTCCTATACGATCTCGAGCTTTAAGTTGTCGTTCCGAATGCACCCATAGGTGCCTTGGATAAAGTTTTTGAACGCAGCTTAGAATAGTTCAAGTAAAGTTTTGGAACGCAGTTCAGATAGCATTGATCCGCTGATGGCGCTGATAATGTACATTTTAGAAATTGGAAATTGGAGGATTGGAAATAACCTCAATTAGAGAATAACCTTTTATTGTCAATAGTTAGCATTGAGAGTTTTGTGACTTTGACAACCGTGATATTGTGAAATATTTGCTGCAGAAATTTTTGAAATTTTTGCGAATACTAAAATATTGAGAGAAAATAGAATAGACGTTTATAAATAGAAAGAAGAGAAAGAAAAGTCTCGAGTTTGATATGTGTACGAAACATAATTTGATGCATTTTTTATTAAAATAATAATAATCTTTGAGAGATTGTTAATTTATATTTTTCAGGTAACATATGTACATTCGACCCTTAGGCTAAAATAATCTAATTACAAGAGAGAAATGGCAGAAAATAATACCATGAAGTCAAGAGACAGAGACATGGACATTAATGCGGATATCAGTCGTTATTTAAACAGTGCGCCGCCTACAATTTTCGATGAGATCATCGCATTTCAGAAGCCTGGTTTATTCGATGTACAATCGGCTACTATGAGTCGAGTCTGCAACTATGATCCTTTATCAGATAATGGACAGACAAGCGCCTTCGATGTAGATTCTCTGTATACATCCACAACTTCATTGTTGGATGCCACAGTTAATCGGATCGAGCACAGCACATTGAATGATGCCTATAGAGACATGTGGATACCATCGGAACATATTCGCAAGATATTACAATCCATTGCAACCACTGCAACTGGTGCAAATCACCTAGACCATGAGAATCTCACTATGCCAGGACTAGCAGTACAGGGTGATATGCCTGATTTAATTAAAAATGCCTCCATCCATTTCCTAGGCGAGGACGAGAATATCCATCGGAATGTGCTCACAGCGTCTGATGTGACACAGGATGAACGCGGTCTAAGGAATCTGATACAAGCTGGCTGCTATCGAGCAGCGGTCAATTTATCTGGTAGATTGCTGGCTATCTATGCTCAGGGCTATGGCAAGATTAATCAACCCAGTAAGCACACACCTCATTCTCTGCAGCTCTGGTATACAAGATTGTCACTCTTGGCCAAATTGCGACAGATGGATGTGCTGGAAAACGAGTCGAAACCGTTCGGCAATTTGGACAAACCTGATATGTATTTCACTTTTTATCCTGAATTATATGGCACCAGACCAGGTTCAATGGCATCATTTGCATTCAGATTATTACTGGCAGAAATCCCATCTTACTATGGTAAACCGAAACAAACATTAGAAAATTTGTACAAATTATTAGCGACCGTTAATCAAATTGTAGCCAATTTCCAAGCTGGTTTCAGTGATGAGGGAATGTTTGTAAAAATCAGCGAATCTGATCAGCAAGATGCCATGAAACTGTGGACTGCCAGGAGATCAAGAATTTTGGTCTCCGTCATCAATTGCGCTATTGGCATGAGAAATTACATTCTTGCGATAGAGATACTAGAAGATCTATGCAAGTTACCTGATTGGACTATAGAACAGATAGGTATCTTAAGATCAGCCATAGGAAGGGTACATTTGTTTCTTGGTGATGTTACAGCGGCAGAAAAATTTCTTGTCCGCATTAATAAGGAGGGAAAGGCAACAAGTGTCAGAGAGCTGGTCGATAATGGTTTAATGGCAGTTGCGCAGAATTCCTTTCAAGAAGCCTACAACTGCTTCCAAATTGCATCGACGATGGACCCGTCCAATGTAATGTTGATTAATAATATGGCAGTGTGTTTGTTGTACACTGGTCAGCTGAAAGCAGCTGTGTGGTTATTTGAGAGCATTGTTAATAGAAATCCATTAAAGAGTCTACAAGAACCGATTTTACTGAATATGTGTACGTCTTATGAACTACATACGACGCACTGTAAGCAACCGAAATTACATCTATTGCGACAATTAAATAGATACAAAGGCGATGCTGCCGATATTCAATGTTTAAAACTAGCGATGTAATATTAGTCGTGAATTATCGTATTGTTAACATTAACACTTTGCGATCCGAGCCCGTTATTTTTACGAATTATATACTATAATTTAATTTATAAACAAATGTATAAAAATACTACAAATACTCACAGTGTCGTTTTTTTTTAAACTTAATCTAAATTATAAATTCTATCAGCTTTATTAAAAATTATGTTTGTTAAAAATTAGAAAAAATTAACTAAATTTAATTCTGCAATTTTTTATTAGTTTTCTTACGTTTGGAAATGAGACCACCGATACTTTGATTAAATAATTACAATTTTTACTATTATTTTTTAATTTAATTGCTCAAGTTGTACTTTGGATCGGATCACAAAGGGTTAAGCCTCAGGGAAGATGTAAATGTGATATTAATAAAAATAAAAGTATGTTTTGTTATATATTCAGGCTCTGAACTTTTTTCTTTTTTATTCTCATATCACGTTAATATATAATATGCTATTTACTATGTCATGTTCTATCAACGTACTTTGCCTTATATTGCAGTCAATTCTATATAAAAAGTATATAATTGCGCGCCCCGAATTTCCCTCCCAGGTAATCGATCACACAAAAAATACAACAGCGGGGCATCAAAGTAAAATAGCCTTTATTACATCGTGAAACGAGGACAATTTAACGAATGTTCAACAATTGCTATAGTTTTCTCTCCACCTCACACTCTCTCCCTCGCTCTATTTCTTTTTTCTTTTTTTGTTTTCACATGTGCCACTGAACACATATGATTTGCGCACACGGTTTTTCCTCTTTCTTCATTTATTGAATTTTTCGCTTTTTAATTACGTTCTTTTTTTAATTGAAAGAATTATTACGGATGTCACAGCGTTCTCCGAAAATATATATTATGCAATAATCCGATGTCTTTTTGCTCTTTCTTGCTCTTTATAGTGTGTAATTTCTTCTTGATCATTTTTTCTGCGCATCAGTTTTCACGCTTCCAATTTCTCTCACTGTTTCCTCGTTTTCCAATTTTCCTATCGTTTTACTTTTCTTATCTTTATTCTTTAAACTGGCTAGTTTACTCTTTCGCGCTTTTTCTCGCTTTCTCACTCTCTCTCTCTTTCTCTCTCTCTCTCTCTCTCTCTCGCTCTTTTTCGCTCTCTTATTATCGCGCGTTTACATTGTAGTACATTATTATTAGATTATCGAATTCCAAAATTGCATTCTCTCTCGCTCTCTCTCTCTCTCTCTCTCTCTCTCTCTCTCTCTCTTTCTCCCTGCAGAATAAAGGCACGAACTGGCGGAAAAGTCGGCCTAACTGTATAATATTTTCATTTATTTATTATGGATGGAACTTCGTGTCACAATACAATTATTTTTTTTTTCTTTATTTCTTCTCTTTCCCCACCGTCGTCCCATGAGCCTTACGGCGGTTTCGGCCCATTTAAATTGTTAGTGCCGCGTAAGTTAACGACATAGTGAGCGCAGCGCAAGAATCTCCTCGTGTCGATATATATTATTAATTTATTTATATTAATTTATTTATATTAATTTGTGACTACACAACTATCTCGAATGCCCATTGCCGACGATCGAATGAGGACCGTCTTTCTTTATTAGATTAATACAATAGTAACTTTAGTCCCTTTTATATAACAATAAAAGTATTTATTAATAATGAAAGAAATGAAAGATTTCTTGCTTCAAATATTGTTTCATTAAATTCTTGATTCAATTTTGCGCTGTTTATCCTATTATAAATTTAAAGATAAAGTACATAAATGTTAAGTATATTAACTTGATTTATTATAAAAAATATAAAGCTAAAATAATTTCTCAAAATAATTTTTGAGAATAATTTATATATATATATATATATATATATATATATATATATATATATATATACTATAACATTTTATATTTTATATTTATTTATTTAATTTTTTTTTTTTATATTTTTTTTATATATATATTTTTTTCTGTG
>Ga0157363_1000795_pt1 | contig 24982 bp, 12 predicted proteins | sample AttsexASBM1_FD_111477 | JGI IMG/M metagenome (GOLD analysis project Ga0157363, IMG submission 111477) | Fungus gardens microbial communities from leaf cutter ant in Ribeirão Preto, State of São Paulo, Brazil - Atta sexdens ASBM1 | ecosystem: Host-associated > Fungi > Mycelium > Unclassified ... | reverse complement strand
TTATTCTTATCCCTCCTAACAGTCAAATAGTCGTAATAGACACGTAAAATCCGTTTATCTAATGTTTACTTAATGACAATGACAACTCATTTTTACTTCACGTGCCTTTTATGACTGTTTACTGACTATCAGAAAGTAAGGATAGCTTCCATTTTTCTGAGTGTTTTAAAGCGATCTCATTAATTTGTTTATTCAAATTCTCTTTATTTAAAGTGGTATGCAAGAAACTTCAATGTGTCATTTCACGTTTGGGTATGATGTCATGATTCTATATGACTGTAGCAACTAGTCAGAAGTCTTAATATATGCAGTAAAATGTTCTCCTTTGCATGCAATTCGAAAAATTGTCTCAAATCAGAACAATTCACAGAAAAGATAAAAGCAAAGCTTACAGGAGTTAAGAATGACACACATGGAATGGGGTGATTTGCCTAATTTTCCATAAATTTAGAATTTAAACGACAGTGCATTAATTGCTAAAAGTACGTTCGTAAACACTCGTATATCATTATAATCTTATTTAACATTCAGTGAACAACAAGAATAAAATGATATAGTATTTGGATGTTGTTTCCAAATATAACTTGATCGTTTCTTCATAATAGTAACAATACTTAAATATAGAATTGAAAATTAAATACATAGAAAAACATTATGTTTATAGTTCTCAATAAGAAGTAATCATTCATAACGCAATCTAATCGATTTGTCTATAAATAATTGTAACAAAATCATAACATCAAAAAATATATATTTTGATAAGTGACATAAATAAATAAAAAAGACGTAATAAAATAATGAATCATTATGAAATAATCTTTAAATATAAAAAATACAATTCTACAAAATTATAAAAAATTACATTACAATAGAGATTGAATAATACAATGTCAAACTTTTAATTCTCACATATTCTCACAATTCTTTAAAAATTATTTTTCTCTTAATAAAAGATACAGATACAGATACATATTTGTTAGAATGCGTTTGTCGATACATTCATCAAATTATTGTATTTAGAATTTATATATATATATATATATCAATTTTATAATTATTAAATTTATTGCGCGTTACGATCTGGTTTGTACTCTCATATTAGCCTATCTCTATGTTTTTTGTCAATTTTGGGAATCTATTAATACTTTTATAACAAAAAATGTTACTAAATTAAAAAGCATTACCTCGCCGTGAAAAGTGAAGTTGCCTTCCCATATGAATGGTATTAGCCATAACTCGTACAAATCCGGCACAATGTCTCTCGGTAATCTAATATTTATATCTTTCTTTGTTGGTATTGTCGGAGAGAAAATATCCGTTTCCGTGCTTGTCGAAACTTGCTTCTCATGACAAGGTGCGAAATAATACACTAACAAACCAGTGGCGACCAAGCTGAATAGAAAAAAAATGCCCAGAAAAGAAGCGCAATACCAGGGAACCGTACAGCCATTTTTGCGTACAAATGTAGTCGTATTCGTGTCCATCGTTGTCAGAACCCTACAAGACTGAGTCATATACATAACTGGCAAAAAGGCAAAAAAAAGTATACACGTACATCTTCAGTTTTATCGCGTCTGCAGTTGTGTAAACTACACTAATATTGCCCAGCATAATTAAATATAAATGAGTTAACATTATTTTTTATTATCTACGCTACGTCATCAAATTATTCTTACCTCATTATATCTTTATATCTATTTTCATTCGTGTCTTTATATTTATTTTTATTTAATAATTTTAGTGAGCCTTATAATGAAATTATATAATCAATTTTTATTGTATTTTTTAAATATTTACTTATTTTCTCTTGTAATCTTAATTACCGTCGTAAATTTTCTATTCTTATACTTATACGTTAAATATTTTTAAAAAATCTAATAAACAACAAATGTTCTTAAATTTTATTAAAAAATTTTCCGCGAAATATAAATACATTTATAAAATTGATGATTAATGTAATATTTTATTTCTTGAATAAAACTTTTAAATATCAAATATAACATTATCATAAATATTATCATAGAAGGTTGCTGATGACTTCCATGCATAGTTTGTTTTGTGTGTGTGTGTGTGTGTGTGTGTATGTGTGTGTGTGTGTGTGTGTGTGTGTGTGTGTGTGTAAGGTAAATACAGACTTCTACAAATGCAATAGTAATTAACGGCTGCTTTAAATGTACATACATATACATATAGACAGTGAATCTGCATGTATTGTACATATTTATATTGGATGCGTATTTATTATTATCTATGCCAACGAATAAATACGAGAAGGAAAATAAAGCCACGAAATTAGTCACGCTTAGCATACGAGTCTTTTCTCTCTAATTTTAAGGAAAATAAAGAAAAAGAAAGTGTCTCAATATAGACACTATAATATTCGCTTTCATCAATGTAGATTAATTTTAATCTCGGTACAATTTACTCTTCATTTTTTTTTAATTCTTAGAATTAGTATCTTTTGCAATGAAATAGCAAGCAAAAGTCGGTCGAAACAATTGCAAAGCTAATGCGATATCATACGAACCTAATTGCTATGGAAATGTTATACCTACAATACCTTCTTATGTAATGACGCAGAAAGAGAGGACATACTCATTTAAACTTCAACTTCAATACTCATTTTAAAATTTATAATATGCTTTAACTATTTATACAAAATGTTTTTATGAAATGTTACTCAAATGTTTATATAAAAAGTATTATAATAAGTATACTTTTTCGGCATTACATACTTTTTCTTCTAATATCAATATACAAAGAATAAATATGAAATATATTTTTTATCAAATATGAATATTCATGTAGTGATTGCATCATCACTATTCCGATTGCAAAAGTCTGCATTGCAAATTCTAGTTGCAAAAGTCTTTAAGATATGAAAATTCACGAGAATTATATACATTAAATACATATCTGCGAGTAGACTAAACTATCCGGAGGAAGAAAATACGAAATAGAGACACACGAGACAGGTGGGTCGGTCACGCATAGCGAGACAAAGCGTAACGATTTTCTCAACGCTTTATAAATAGCATTTATTTCACAGCTCATATTTTCTCGGACAAATAGAAAATGCAGTCGATATATAACAGTTACGCGCCTAGTTAGGAGACATGGTAGTGTCTCAAAGAGACACTACCTATTAAGAGGAATAATAGCATTTTAATAACAATAAACGTCATTAAATATAATCACTACACTGAGAAAAAAAAATTGTTTATTGAATTTAATTAATTTAGTTGTCTTGATTTCTTTCGTTGAAAAATATATATAAATCAAATATAATATGTTTGATTTACATACATACATTTTTCATTAGAAAAAAATATAAATGAACTAAATTAATTTAATCAAATGAACAATTTTTTTTCTTAGTGTACAGATTGCAAGGACGAACAAACGAATTTCAAAATGTTGCTCGATTTTAAAAGCTTAAATTTATAAAGCCTTTTCGAATAAGACAAGCAAGAAGATAAATTCTTTCCGAAAGAATCTTTCCGATTGATCGCGAGATGACAACTGAAGTTTCGTCTGCGAGACTTCGACGTGAAGAGACGACATGTATAGAATAAAACTTAATCTTAAAGCGAATAACTAGATGATCAACCTTTCCAAAAGCTCCGAGATATCCTAACTTATATTAAATAACTTAAATTCATTTTAATTTAATAACATTTTACTTTAAAACAAATATTATCTACATGAATTTGTTAAAATGTTTAAAACAGATACAAAGAAAGATAAAAGATAATGATAAAATCAATGACAAAAATTTTTCACGTTTTAACTAGTCTTTTTGCAGTATTGGCAAATAACGTGTTACTTGTAAAGACGTTACTTTATTGATTGTTATAATACTTTGTTATAATAACGATTTGCTAATGACATTGTAAATTTTTTCTTATAACATCAAATGCTAATATCAGAATTAGAAAAGTTAATCGTTACTTGTAATGGATTGAAAAAATTCGTTTTTAAAAAAAATAATTGTTAATTTGTAACGCGTTACAAATTTTTACTTTTTACATTACTTGTAATGGATATTGTTATGCGTTACTCGTTACTTATTATTTTTTTCAGTAAGGCATAATGGTGACAAATTACTTTTCACAGTAATTTTTCTAATCTTAGCGTTTAATTAGTTAGCATTAGCGTCATAAAAAATTGTAACATCAATATCAAATTATTTAGTATAAAAAATAATAAAGTAACGTTTGCCAAATTTGCTTATTTTATATAAATGTATATCATTTATAAATTTGGAAATTGTGAAATTATTTGGCTCTCCTAATCGACAAAAATTTTATTAGTACGTATTAAAATAAAAATAACAGTTTTTTCATAAAATTATTGTACAAAGAAAACTTTTCGTTCTGCGTATACCAGATAAGAGCAATCGTTAAAAGTAATTTTACATTCTAAACGATTCGAACGAGTATATCAAAGAAACGCGAATATGGATCTAAATTGATGAAGTTCTCGTATTTTATCATAAAATGAATCATTTAAATTATTAAAATCATGAATCATTAGGTATAAATCTTTGACCATTAAATAATATATACTAAATTAAGTAATGTGTACTGAATGATATGTATATTTGCCGTAATCACGCAAGATAAACTATAATCTTACGCGTAATTGCCAAATTTGTATTTCAATGAAAAGCGCTATGTTAAATTTAACAAACACTTTAATATCACAAATCAAATAATATTTGACTACGTGTTTTTTATTTGCAGACAATTCACTTTTTACTGAGGAATTATTTACACTTATGTAAGTTTGTTGCACTTATACGTTTCCGCGTTACAAACATTTGCGAAGTAATCAGCTACATTGATTTTGCATCCCAAAAGAGATATAACTGCCTTAAATAGTTTGAGAAATCTGAGGTGGTATTGTAATTTCGACCATCACACTGATTGTGAGCATCCGTTCAATGGTTCGCGTGCAACTGTCAAGAGACCGAGCGTGACATTTGTCGTTTTTTCTGCTGGAAGAGGAAACAATATAGTTGTGCAATATTTTAAATTCAGGTTTAGAACAAATCGTTTATATAATAATATTGTATTTTTAAAAAGCCATATTTCTCACTTTTAACATAATTAATATTTTTTTCTTCAAATAAAAAAAAATCTAATTTATTTTAATGAATTTGAGACATTAATTAACATTCAACTCTTTTACTCTTAAATAAATTGATCAGCTTTTTTATGTTGAATCTTCCATAAAATAGAGATATTATTAAATTTATTATTTCTAACGTAGAATATACAATTCATGAATTAATTTGAGATTTATGTGCTACAACTTTGCAATATTTCAATTTCAGTATACTTAATGACAAATTTCATGTATGACATATATATAGAAGAAATAACTGATATTTGTTATTACATCACTTAACAAAAATTCATATAATAATATCTTATAAAAATATAGAAATGCAGAATGCAAAAAATATAAAAATTATTATAAGTTCCCCAAAAGCAATTTATATCATAATATCTTACTTTATAATTAATTATAAAACCTTATAATTAAATTAAGTGCGTAGCTCATATATTATGTTGATATTCAAATCTCAATGTTCAACTAAATGATTTATTAATATTTCATAAGAAAGACTACTCTTTAATTTCTTATTATATATCTATAGTAAAAATACTTTTTTACATATTTTTTATGATCTATCTTCTTTTATGTAATAATTTGCTTCTTTTTAATTAAGAACAATGAATTCTTTTTTTACAACGCTTTGGCATTACTTAATGCAAAATGCTGTACTTTTAATCAATTTTTAACAATGAATAAAATAATATAGTAAAATAGAAAAATTTTTTTTAAATAAAAAGATAATATAAATACGAGTAAAATATAAATGAAATATAAATATGAAATAAACATGAAATAATAATGTAATATTCGTTTATTAAAAGATTGAATTTATATAATTATACTTTATTAATTATACTTTAATTTTTACTTTTTATTATTACATTTATTATTACATTTATTATTACATTCACATTTATTAATAATTCAATTTAATAAAAAATTATCAAAATACAATTTTTAAACAATACTTACAAAATTATTTAATATAACATTTATACTTACCGTAAAGTAGGACCATGATATAAATAATGATACACACTACTTTATATTAACAATAACAGATTAAATAATTGTATTGATTTTATTGTAGCTTCAAATTCATAAGTGTAATTAAAGAAATTCTTTCTTCATACTAATTTAATTTAAAAAGTTTATTTCAAAGTTTTAAAGTTTGAAAATTAATATTAAAAAAGCATATCTTTGTTTCTCTATTAATAAAGAATAAAATAGGCATACGACATAGTTTATAAAAAAATCTATATGATTTTATTGTATCTATATGATATATATATCAATATTTTCAAAATAAAGCAGTATTATATTTTCTAAATTTTTGGCGTTATAAAACATAGACTGTCACATAATAGCCGGACTGCAAATCTTTAATGAATAAATTAAATCGCATTGTCAGCAATTAGTTATATAACGGATATTCATGTATTAAGAATAGAGAATTCTTTAATATTCTAAGTACATGTGAAGCATTGACTTATGCTATAGACAATATTTAAATTTTAAGCAAAAAACTTTTGTATGTATAATATATTTGCCACATTATATATTATAAATATCTTTATTGTCTTTATTAATGAGCGATTAAAAATATCTAGTTACTTTCAACATGTATTATATTCAATGTTTTATAACGGTTGTTGAAAATTCGATTTCTAGTAATTATACATGAGTATTTATCAATCATTACTTACTAATTATTTTGATCTAATAAACAATTATCTATAATGGCATAACTATAAACTGATTTCCAGTAATATTTAATTTACCAAGAAAACGTACAACTTTAGAACACACCATAAGAATTTTGCAACAAGTCGCTACCTTCAATAATGTTCGATTACTTCGAACATGAATTCTCTTTCCTGCTCCTTTGGTATCTAATGACTTCATGATAAAGTTCTTCAGGCTTAGGCTAATGTGCAATTGTAATCGAAAAGCTTATAAAAGAATTAATAACATTATCACTTTTTCCATATTTAAAATATACTCCATAATCTCTGGCGGAATAATCAAGAATGTGAACACAGAACGCTGTGAGCGTCATATTTCGCTCTGTATTATAAATATCGCATTAATTATGCTGGCTGTATATTTACAAATACATACAAAAACACATAATACTCTTGTACGATTCAACGATAGACTATTTTGCAATTTCCTCGTCCATTTATAATTTAGTGCCCTTTATCGTATAAAGATTTTTCGCGCGTCACTTTCACGCTACGATGAATTCGGCGAAAAATCGAACAACCCATCTATGTTGCACTCACGATTCGACACCGTGAGGGAAATTCGAATAATTTTCAATATCGATGATTATGCGGTATTCCTCTGTAACCAATCGCGAATTGTCGCATGATAATTGTCGAGCCATCTTATGTTGGATTCTGCTCGCTCTACCGCTTGCTGTATGGTTCGCGTTGCAGTACCAAGTTCATCCAAGTGCTCCTTTGCAAACTCTACCAACTGAAAAAATAATATGAAAAGAGTGAATACATTACAGAATTATTTTTCTGAAAGAGTAACACGACATTCTTGTGAAAATTATGTATATTAATCCATTTATCAAGTATGTATTTTATTTAAGAAAATAATTATATTAATATTTGCGCGTCATTTGTTTTTCACTAAAATTATTTTTAAGCTAGTTTTAGATCATTTCCAAAATATATTCACGTTATTACTACTCAACTTACAAAAAGACTTACATCTTTCATTTCGTATCTTGTACTTATTCCTCTTGTCGCTGACTTAACGATAGTGTTAACAGTTGATAACGACGTTCCAAAACTAGAAATAATAAAATTTTATCATATCAAATTTTCACAAATAAAATAATTTAATCCAAGACAAGACTCAGTAATAAAAATCATAACCAATAATAAAAATCTGATATTTCTTAATTAGTGATTGAAATTTTAATTATTAATGTTCCCTATTTGTATAAATAAAACTTTCTGTTATAGAAACATACAAATACAGAATATACAAACTTATAAATAAAAATAAAAGAGTGACAACTTACTATTCCCTAAGATGCGTCCATTTGTTTCTGAAGTAATCAAATGTGAGCGGTTGCCCGACAATGTTGTTGGCAACTGATCCGAAAACTCGGGTAGCATCCTGTTTTCTAATTCCCGAATTTTCCGTCACAGCCCAATCCAAATATCGATTCAACAGCCATATCTCTCTTGTACAAGCTAATGCTTGCAAAAGCAGATCCTTCTCCGATCCTACATTGGTCGCTAGGTATCGCTGCCAAGCGAATTCCCATTCGCTTTGTCCACCCACTCGAATGGCTGTACAATAAACTACGCGTCTCAAATTCGGCGAAATCCTAAATATAAAATTTATAATATATAATCGTTAATATAATTAAGATATACATAAATGATTTTATTAATTCTCTAAAAGTAACGATGAATTTAGAACATAAAGATTAATATGCATCTTGATTATTGTAATCATCTTGTGCATCAAAGAATGCAACAGTACAATGCATAAATAATCTAGAATAATCTTGAATAATATGATATTTACGGATTGTTAATGTCCGGATTAGGAGTATTACGCCAATTCTTGAATTGTTGCACGGCATTCATAATGCAATCCTCATGATTAAAATTACATGCCCAATTTAAAACGTCAATTCGAGTGAAGACTGTCAGTTGAGGATCTCCCACTTTGTCAATGAAGCCAACTTGCTTATACACATTGTCGAGCAATTTTAATATGTATAACTAAAAAATATTAAAAATTAAATAAAAAAAAAATTAATAAAAAAAAATAATATTATTTATATTTTATGCTAACATCATGGTACATCTAATATGTAATTATTAATATTTTTCTTACAATCTCTATTCAATATCTATCATTAATGCAATTTGATAATACATACCCTGAATTTGTCATAACCTTGTGTCTTAATTAACATATCATTGAGATAATCCATGGCATTGAAAGCTGCATTCCAAGGCAAGTACTCGATTTCGTGAGCTAAATAAGATGTAACATCGAAAGCGATAGTGTAGTCGAGTTTGCCAGCTCTAGCTAAATTAAGAGCGTCATCAATCAACTGCGCTCGGTTAATCGTCGAAATATCTTTAAAATTTTCCTTATTCAATTGTTTAATTATCATCTGCCAGTTTGCTCTATCATAAGTCACTCTATAGTACCCTGTTTTTAAATATAATATTGTATAAATATAATATTATCTAATGATTTATATTTTCATAACATCGGAAAATAAATCTATTGTAAAGATATTTTATTTTTATCACAGAGAAATATATTTCTTTCATCGTGGATATTTTATCAGATATAATTACCAGTTTCTTGAATGTTGAAAAGTATCCACTCAGATGGGCTTACATTCAAATCGTTAAGGATGATCGAGCGTTCCGCTTTCATCCATTTTGTAGGTTGAGTGTTATTGAAATTTAATTGCTTTTCGCTCGTATAAGTGATAGGTACCCACCATAATGGTTCCGCTTCAGATGTGACGCTCGTGCCGCTATTACGAAGCAGAAAGCGTTCCTACGAGAAATAGTTAATGCGTATAAGGCAATTATAAGTCGCTTAAAATATAAATAAGCATTCGTTAATCAAATATCCTACTATAATGTAATATTATATCATCCTACTATAATGTAATATTTTATCATTTTTTTTAAATATCTGTGTATAATAGAAGATGTAACAGATAGAAAATAACTGTACGAACTAAACACATTGACTTTTATTTATTAAATTTTTATTTATTAAATTTATAATAAATCATACTTTATTCAATTATTATTTTATTTATAATTGTTGATATACCTGTGTTAGTGTAATACTCCCATTGTCGTAGTTTCGTGTGACAGTAATTAAAGGAAAGCCGGTTTGCAGAGTCCAAGTATCCATTATTTCTTTAACGGATACACTTGAGTCAAGTACTTTGTCTTTGTAAGCTTGTTTGGTCAAAGCGGACCATAAATCATTTTGTTCGGCACTTTGATAGGCTCTGTTGGATATACAAAAAGACAATAAATAATAAATTAATTATTTTTGCATTATATTAAAATTTATTAAAAAATATTTTTATTTATAGTTATAATTTATTTATAGTTATAATTACGTTATAAAATATTAATCATTATTGATTAAAAAACTTACTAAATTACTTTATATTTAATTGAGCAGAAGTTTAAGATCAATTAATTAATCTTTACTTACTTTCCATTTAAATAATTACTTAAACCCTTCTTGAAAACTTCTGTCGTGAGGAAATGATCCATCATTCTTATTATGGAAGCACCTGAGTAATTTTAACGTAGATATAGTTACATTAATTTCATTTAGAATCGTCATAATTCACGTAAATTGATAAGTACCTTTTCCATAAGAAATCTTGTCGAAGATTTCACTGATTTCATCTGGATGACCGACTTCAATGGATATAGGATGAGAAGATTCCAAAGCGTCTAAACCGAAAACATTTTGAAGATCGTGAACAACAAATTGTTCAAGAGCTTTCCACGTCGGTTCAACCTGTATGTTTTAAAGATGTAAAAAATTTATATTATAATATAATATACATATAAAATATATTTAAACATTCAAGGCATTTAATTTTTTCTATTGGGTTGTCCGGAAAGTTTGTGCCGACTAACCTATATAATTTAATAAATGTATACTAAAATTTAAATTTTCTGCGTTTCAATTTTCCTTCGAAGTCGGCACGAACTTTCCGGACAACCCAATAAATCAAATTTTTTATCGTTAATTTACCAATGAAATGTTACACTATAATACACTATAATACACTATAATAATAATTTTGACATTACAAACAATATGTAATTCCGTTGATTAAAAGGCTTACCGCGTCCATGCCAATGTACTCCATGTAACTGGCGAAACCCTCATTCAACCAAAGATCCGTCCACCAACTTGGAGTCACTAAATTTCCAAACCACTGATGCGCGAGCTCATGAGATACCACGACGGCTACCCGTTGCTTGCTACCACTGGTCGAGATGCCTTCTTGATACAACATCGCTGTCTCTCTAAATTGATGTAACAGCAAATTAATTATTTTCATTTCTTATACATTAATATGTATCTTTCACGTATGTATAAACTGATGTTACCTATAATGATATACAAATATCAATTATCTCAAAGAAGTTTTATAAATTTTGACCAAATACTATATTTTAGTGATATTTTTCTTTGAAAATAAAAAATTATTTATATACAAATTCTTTCTCTAAACTTAGTTTAAATCCATAATAAATAAAATATATTTGATAAAAGTTTTAATGTTTAAATTAATCATGAGTGAAGGTGTATACATTAGTGGTTTTTGTATTATGATAAATCTATTTGCAAAGAAACAACTGTTTTACTAATTTTATTAAATAAATTAAAAACATAAAAAGTAGAAGTATAAGAAAAATGTTGTTGAATTTTTTATTATGATTTTAGCTTCTAAATAATTTTAATTAAAAATTTGTCGATGTAAAAAGCTTCAGATAAAACTAGCGAGCTTGGTGACACAAACATGTACGTGACGTTCACGCATCACATGATTTGTTTAATATTTTTATGCTCTTGATCGCGATACTACTATGTTGTTATTAAAATAAAAATCAAGTAATAATAAAGATAAAAATTTTACTACTAAATAGATATGTTTACACAATCAAGAAAATCGATATTGTACTTCTTTAAAAAAATCATTATTCATCAATCATATGTTATCTTCTCAAATATCAAATATCGAATATCAAATATAAATATTGTATCTAAAAAAATATATTATATATTTAAAAATAAGTATATACTGCGCGTTTAGTAAAATGACGATTTAAATTACTTTTATCTACCTGATAATGCACAAATTATTAGGAGTGAATGGGAAAAATGAGGACAAAGTAAACGCGAACGATACTATTGCAGTATGATTGAATGATGACCTATTATTTCTCACATCCAGCGATAGTCCGATATATTCCTAATCTCGCACTAATAATCATAGAACGCACATTATTTAAGATATACATAATTACATACGTATATAATACATATCTATATACATGCAATATTTATGCAGTATAATTGTATAGTATGAAACATATATATATATATATATATATATATATATATATATATATATATATATATTGCAAAATGAAATCGATAATATTCTCTTATTTAATACAGTAATGAAGCAAATGTAATTATTAATCCTCTCTAAGTGCATGATATTTACCTATATGTTATCAATCCCCAGTTCTCCATGGCGCCGGCGGAGAAGTCAGGCAACGCGACCATATCCATCTTCGGCAAAGGGAATTTGATCTTGAAGTAGTCCTCGTAAAATTTAAGTATTTTCGGTCCAATATTCAAGCTATATTGTGATTGATTAATAGCATCGTGGCGCGCCCAAACTCTAAAGTTACCATCTTCCGATGTCTTTGCATCAAAATCAGAAACTATGAAGGCCACCAAGTATGTAGACATCGGTACCGAACGATCATAACAATCCCATACGTACGAGTCTAAACCGGACCTGATTATTAAAAGATAAAAAAGAAAATTTTTTAAAATTGCACAATACTTTTTAAAATAAATGTTCTGAAGTCGAATTTTTAACAGAAATCAGTGTTAAATTATTTTTGATTGTTTTTGATTGTTTCTTAAAAATAAAAATAATATTTTTTTAATTTGTGAACTTTGTCGAGGCTAAAATATGATATGTATTTTTTATAAATATCATAAAATAAATTTAAATAATTAACAATATCACTTTAATTAAATTTCATGCGTTTCAAACACTTTGCGCTGAACAAAAATTGAAGTTATAAAAAGAAATACAATTAAATTTCTATCATGAAAATTCTTCAGAGAAAATATGAACCAGATTTACAAATTGCCAAATAATGTATAATATATAATTACATTGGTATTGGTTCTCCTTTTCTAGGCATATTTGAAATAGATGTCATGTTTTTAGGACGCGCTATGTTGATTTGGAACTTGGCTTTCAAAGCCGGTTCATCGAAACACGGGAAAGCACGGCGCGCATCCGTTGGTTGAAACTGAGTCGTAGCAATCCATCTATAATGCAGAAACCAGATACCTTTGGCAAACAGTCGACAGGAGTCCTTGTTTAAGCCTGTACGTAAGCCAAACATGCGATCGCAGCAAGACTATACAAAGGATAATCACTCGCTCTACTCTCTAATCAAAACACTTTGCGATGATAAGATCAAGTATGCGACAAAGTTAGAAATCAAAGGATTTAATAAAATAATTGTCTTCCTTGCTTCTTTTTCTCGAAGAAATGAATTTAAATTTGTCTTTCGACATATTCATATTTTATCTACTATAATTACTTGCTTTTTTATCTAATATTAATGTTTTGTAAATTAAAGTTTCTTTTTCTTTAGATTTTAGATTAACAAATTTTACAATAAATAAAATGGATTTCTATTAGAATGAGTTTAGATTAAATAGTACATTTAATTAAATCAATTAAAGCACGAAAGAATAAGTTTCAATTTACACAGACTACAAAGTTTCATTGCGACATCGTTTACCTCGTCTGATTGCCGACTGTATACGAACTCCTGTAGAAACCCTGCAGATAGTCGTTCAGATGGCCAATAAACTTGAGATGCACGACGTATTGCTTGCCTTTCTTCAACGTGTTCGATGTTCTAATCACGTGAAATTGCCTGTCGGTGTCGTTTTTCTGCTCCGCGATCCCTATTAGCTTGGTCTTGTTGCTCTTAATCGAGTACTCCCTGACAGTCGTAAAATTCTCATCAATGTTCATATCGACAGCATGCAACGTAACATTATTCGTATCTTGTGTTACGTTTATTAAAATTTTCACCTAAACAAATCATTAATATTTCTGTATTAATAAAGCAACCTTTATATAGTAATATTATGTTAATATTATGCTTAATTTAATTTCAAGTGCTTTAATACTCTATTTTTAATTATGAAATGCTCATATGTTTTAATTATCTTATAATGTTCGAATTATCTTATATATAATATATAATATATAATATATAATATATTATATATAATATCTTTATTTTTAAATTATATATAAAATTCTCTAAAAATATAAAATTTTGTTAAATTTAACCACGACCTTAGCATTCTCTTTAGTCTATAAAATACTCACAATTGTAATTCATATTAGACCGACAAGAATAAATCAATTAAGAAAAATAAATCTATTTTCAATAAAAATGAATCTTAGTGAATATAAATATTTCAAAGTGAATTTACATTCTGCAAATCGAGCACCAAAAATAAGTTTATTTCTCTTAATTGATTTATTCTCGTCGATCTAATACGAAATAACTGTTTGTACATGTCTCGAAAAACGATGTTTCTCTCATTAGTTACTGTTACTGGTTATTGTGACAAATATTGCCCTCGACAAATAAAGCCTCGGTAATCGAAAGAGGACGCCTGGAATACGAGAGATTCAGATTCGAATTCTGGCTGAGGCAATATTTTTCGCAATAAATTATATTATTTACAGTTCTTAAAAGTTCTGTTTAAATTGGCATCAAATTAATATCCTTTTAAAATGCTTTTTAGCATCAAAATTATTAATTGTTTATCGATTTAATATATGATAATGCAATTATACTTTAGTTCCGTTTATGATTGTGTTTCAAGATCGAAAAAGATTTCGGCGCGCGATTTGCAGAATATGTAAAATAATATGATAAATTCTTTCATGCTTAAATTATTTAAACACTAAGATCCGCTTCGATCGAAACTACATTCATTTCTCTACAAGATATTTATTTAAATGTCCTCTTTATATAGTAATTTGAATAATCTTTACAAGTCAGGACAAATAGAATTCGTAAGAAAGCAAAAGAAAACGAAACTTGGCAAAGAATTAAGATCAGAACACACGTGATCTGCCAAAGCCTATTTCTCATGAATCCCACATATGAAAGTGAATGGTTGCGTCAATCGCTAGGCGCGTCTCTCTTCGTAACAGTGTGGTAGTAACAGCTTACGTATAGAATTGCGAATTAAGTACATAAAAAAAATTACACTTTTAATTCTCAATAGAAAGTAGGAGCATTTATAACGTAATCAAACCGGTTTATTTGCCAACAATTTAAAATTGTAAAAAATCTCTTAATATGTCAAAAAAAGATATTTCGATAAATAGTTAATAACACTTTACATTAAATACAACAATCCATTGACAAACGTAAAATATTGTGTTAATGTATTTCTAAATAAATGTCTAAATGATATAAAACAACAAATTATCATATAATAATAAATAATAATAAAAAAATATATAATAACAAGTCAAAGTCATAAGTCGAAATAAGTGATAAAATAACAATAAAATAATCTATAACAAGAAAATACATTTTTTTACAAAAAAAATTATGCACAAGTCTAGATGTTCAGATTGTTTCCTCGATAACGATAATGGATATAGTTTTGAGAACGAAAGGTAGAACCTTTCTTGTAAGTTTTATCGAGAGAAATTTAAATAATCTTGGCATTTTGTCATATCTATCAGCGTTTCCAAATTTTAATGACCTTTTTATTTAAACTTGTACATAATGTTGTTACAGAACATAATGTTTTTGTGTTAATCTGCAAATTCTATAAAAAGTTATATTTAAATAAGATCCGATAAAATAACTAGTGTAAAACAGTTGTTGAGCAGTTGCAGTTTAGTTTAGCAGTTGTAGTTTAAAATTATTTCTCTCTTGAAAAAAAAAATTAAAAAATATAATAGAATACTATTACTAATAAAATCTGTTCATAAATAGATTTTTTTCTATTTGTTACAAAATATATTATACATAAATATAACAAAATAAAGTATTACCTCGCCGTGGAAGGTGAAATTGCCCTCCCATATAAAAGGTATCAGCCATAATTCGTACATATCAGGCACGATAGCCTTTGGTAATCTGACATCTATTTTCTTCTTTGTTGGTGTCATCGAAAAACTCCTTCCTGTCGACAAGAGTGAATCGCCAGCAGAGTTCGTGCATGGCTGAACATGTTTTTCCTCGAGACAAGGTGCAAAGTGATACACCAACAAACCAGTGACGACCAAGCTGATTAGAAAAAATGCGCCCAGGAGGAAGGCGTTACATCGAGAAATCGCGCAACCTTTTTTGCGCCCGAATGTAGTTGTATGTGCGTCCATCATCGCTAGAACCTCACGAGATTGAGTCATATCATGCGTGAGCCTGAAAAAAAAAGACATGCTTTTAATTTCACTTTTTTTAATTTATGCTAAATTATTGTTTAGTAGTTTATAAATTTAGTTTATAAATGAATTAATATTATTTTTCTTTACTCTCTTATGTCATCAATTTATTTGATTCTTACTTAATTTTATCGCATCTTTATATTTATTGTTATATACCTGCACATTAATAATTTTAATAAGTCCTATATATAATGCAATTATACTACCAATTCTCAGTCTGTGACTTTTTAAAATCTTTACTTTTGTAATCTTATTATTCGTAAAAATTTCTATTATTTAAATAAAAATTGTATTAAAATAAAATTGTGTTTTCGCGAAATGTAAAATATGTATATAAAATTGATTAATGAGATTTTGTTATGAAGAAATTACAAGAATCAAGTATAGCGTCATTATAATTACTATCGCAGAAGATCACGTGCTTTAATTAATGATTATATAAGTATATAAGTGTGTGTAAAAGTGTAAATATATATAAGTCTAAAGTAATAATAATGGAAGTTCTCAGTCACTTTAAATCTATTATATATCAGATCTACATTTGTATGTCTGTTATTTCTTGTGTCTGTAACGTAAAGTAGAAACATTCCTACGAAAACAAAAGTATTCGAATACATACATTTAGAATCTTTTACAATAAGCTTCCAAAGTTGGTCAAAAAACATTTGCAAAAATAAAGCAGTACATCTCACGATTACTGTTAAATCGATATGCCTAATCAATCTTTTTTTAACGATGCAAAAGGGAATATATATTTAATTTTAATTATTTTTTTACACGTTTCTTTTTTTTAAATCTATAATTATATTTTTAACTATCTACAAACATTCACATAAAATGTTACACAAATATGTTTCAATATTTTTCTTGTACAAGAATAAGTATAAGTTTTTTATTAATCATATATATAAATATCCATTTTAGTTTATATATAAAAAATAGATAAATGTTTAAAAACATTTATAAGATAGATACAAGAAAAATAAAATTAGCTATGAAGACTCTTACCTAACATTTTAGATAGATATTCTATACAAATATACATGCATATAATCATTTGAATCTTGCACAATTGTGCAATATTTCTAGTTTCTAATTGGCAAAATTATCAGTCAAGCACGTTAAAACAAGAATGACAATTTTAATAAGATCGGAAGCTTTTTATCTTGCGTAAACCGGGTGAAGGCAACCGATCATTGAAAGTAATTTCACGTTCCAAACGGTTCGAGTGAGCGTGTCAAGGAAACGCGAATGCCATGCTTGAATTAATGTAAGGTTCTTGCACTGACGAACTGTCGTAAAATAATCTTACAACATAATCCTACGTGCACTAATCGCATGTAATTTGAATTAAACATGATTTTTATGCGAATAAGCCGTATAGAAGCGTTAAAATATAGCCGTATAGAATTAAAATTGACACAATCACCCTATATATATAAAAACGTTTGATAAAATTCATGCTAAATAAAAGAAATATATATCGTACAATATATATCGTACAATATTATATAAAATTTAATTATTCAAACAATATTGGCATATTTATTTTAATAGAGATAAATTATATATTTTTACGTATGCTGTCTAAATTGTATTTATTTATTTATTTATTAAATGAATAAACACTGCTCTGAAAGCACAGCAAATATTTAACATCATAAATCAAATGCGTGTGTCCAAGTAGAATAAAAGTTATCATGACATGATATCAATATAGATTTAAAATGATTTTAAAGAGTTACTTTTATACTAGTCATTTATCATTTTGATATTGTGATCATTGTTCTACTTGGACACGTGTGTTTTCCATTTACATTTTGTCAGTGAATTATCATACTTGTTGCACCTGTATATTTTATATTTCCGCAAACGTTTGCGAAACAATCAGCGTCGATTTCACGTCGCAAACAAGTTGTGAAGTATATTTCAGAAGTCTGCGATGGCATTGCAGTCTCCTTCGACACAATATCGCATCATGCCCACACTTCGTGCTGCTAATAATAAGATTTATCTATCGCATTTATACTCTTAGGACAGGAAAATTGATTGCAGATTTCCTGGACACTCAGGTCCCACTATTGCCGCGGATTACAAAAGACTCTTGCATAAGAAAACGACTTTTTATCGTTTTTCTGTTCACATCCTCTCATTATATGATGCACCATTACTCAAGGTTATTCAAGGTTATTTAAAAGATATTTTAAAAGATATTATGTATTCATGTTCATATTCAAAGAATACCTTTTTTTACCTTTTTAAAGAATATATGGAAATTTAAGTAACTATGAAATAAATCTAATATATTATTTAATTCTTATATTTAATTTTTTTCTTACCGAATGGAATAATTTTGATATTTTGGATGAAAATGATAAAAATGACACCTGGAGTTAAATCGGCATCAGAAAATACTCACATCTAAGTTCAATGATTTACGTATATATTTTTGCGCAAATAATGACGTTACAAATTCATACACACAATTCTAATAACATCGAGATTATCATGAGATTATGTGTACGCCAAACGTTGTCAACGCCAAACGTTGTCAACGCAAAGTAAGAAACAAATTCTAAGTTTTCCGACATCGTACGGTAAAGCCGTTCAATATTATGAACTTTGTTTTTTCTTGAAACCGAACGCTGAACTCACACAATAGATATCTCTCGAACTCGTGACTATTTGGTCTTCTATTCCACGTCACTTTATATCATCGAACATCGATCGGAAAACAGGATTACTATCGGCAACGAAAACGCTCCGCTCCGCTCGATGGTTCGCGCGCAACTGCCAAGAAACAGGGCGCAATACAGCTTCGTCGCTTCCTCTCCTGGTCATCCAGGTTTCCTGATCACTGCCGCGATCGTTGTATCAGCCAACACGTCCTTCCACCTGCCAGATGGATCACGTACATGTCGCTTTCCAAATCGCGGGATACCGTACGAGCGGTATCCGGTTTGTCGTAACAACGATCGTAACGATCGATATTCAAAGGAAGGCATGTCTCTCTCTCTCTCTCTCTCTCTCTCTCTCTCTCTCTCTTTTTCAAGCATACATTCCAAATCCAGTATGTCTCGAGTTCACTGTATCTTGTCCTCGTCCTGGTGAAGTCTTCGATCGAATTCGAAGTCGATGCTATTGATGCTTGCTATTAATTATTAATTCGATGTTATTTTCTATTTTTTAAAAAGAATATTTCTTTATAATTGCCATTAATTGTTTAATGTTTAATTATTTTACAAATATCCAAGACTCAATTAGTTCTTACGTCATAACATTACAGCTTATTCTATAGGACTCATACATTTTTTTATTAAAAAAAAGTAATTTTTATATTGCAAATACATAAATTTCTAGTTTATTATCAATGTCAAAATTGCTAATGAAAAATTTGCAAAAGTTACAAAATTGCAAAAAACCGGAACTGCTAATTTTTATGAAGAATTAATTAGAAATCACATGTTTATATAATATAGCATGATTTTCTAATGCCCTTCTCACCAGAAAATCGTTAAATAAATTACAATTCATGCATGGTATATGCATTCATGCGGATATAACATATAAACAAAGAACTCCAAGAACTATGTACCGCGTATTGCATTAACATATTGATCAGTATATTGATTGGTTATTTTATAAATGTAGTGCCTTTACTAGCAGGCATTTCATTTATAAAATGTAATCTATTGATCAATTTTATATATGTAATGCCTGTTAGAAAGGGCATTACATTTATAAAATAACTCTACACATTGATCAATATATTGATGCAACACGCGATGGTACATGAGAATTAAAAAAAATTTGTTATTAATTATAAAATTTGTTTTTAATTATATTTTAATTCAATAAAATTTTACTTTACATAATCAACCAATAATTCAAAAATTTATTTTAAAACTTATTAAATCATTCCATGCGTAAATACAGAGTGCGCAAAATTCGCAATCAATCGTCCAAAGAGAGAGAGATGATAAAGCAAAAAGTTGTTTACTTTGAAAAAATAATATTATTTCAAATAGCAATTTGAAACTACTTGGTAACCATTTATTGCAATGTCACAAAAGGATTTACATCATGTTAACATGACAATTGCGGTGCATATGCAATTAATTATACACATCATGTATAATAAAAAGCGTGTTATACGTAATAATAATGATATAATTTATACAATATTTTTTCGGGATATTTTAAAAATAAATTGTTAAAATCCAATTTATTCTACCACGATTTTCAATTAATTACTTTTAAGCATTTAACTAATTTAATGTTTGTGTAAAAAAATTATGTAAAAAAACGTATATATATCTGTTTCATTTCTATTAATTTTTATTTTAACTAAAATTCCACAATTTATACATTCTTAAACTCAATACTTAATAAACGCATACTTAATTAAATTTCAAGTATATTTTATATTGAATAAAAAATAATTTTAACTATTTTATTCAAACTTATATAACAATCTGTATTTTATGAAGTATTTTAGAGTATGATTTCTTCATAATTATATAATTTATTTTAACTCTAACAAATATTTCTAATTACAACTACATATCAATGCGATATTTGTAATAAGAATCACCAACAACAGAGAAATTACTGAAATAAATCAAGGCATATAAACGTTTCTTCAGTTGGTGCAAACATTATACGTTGTGCGACAAATCTTTCATTTAACACAAGTACGGAATATGAAACTCAAGAAAGATATATATACAGTATGTTACCTAACATAACTTCTCTCAACTTTGACAAATTAAACTTTTATTACATGCAAGTAAAAAAAGACCACAAAATGTTGTTTATGGATTTAATCAGTCAGAAAATATCTACTATTTTATTTAAATAAACATTAAATTGACAAAGATCGAATAAAAATAGAAAGATAAAAAGAACCATAAAATTCTGAAATTTATAGTATTTATAGCATTTAAATTATACACTAATATTAAAATCATTAAAAGAATCTAAATAGATTTACATTTACGTAAAATTGTATTGTAAAATTCAAGAAAAACGATTTCAATATTTTCAATTAGACTCTACGTATATTATATATTTGTAAATAATTTAATAAATAAAACATTTAAATCTTCTATAGATTCTATACCTAACCAACAATTACATCTAACAATGAAAAAAATTAATTATTATTAACTATTAATTAGAAAAATTTTTTTGTTTTATATTAAATATATTATATCAAAAATTTACATTCTCATTATGTAAATTTTAGTCACTCTCGTGTGACAAATATAACGTATAATTATTATACATATCGTTAATAATGTAAAGAAAGATTTATTTAATCCGCATTAATTTATACTTACAGACTCGTAATTTTAAATAATCTGCAGAATATAATGATTTCCTCCGCAGCAATAGTAAGTTCCATTAGAAACATCAACGATCGGTGCATTTGTGTAAACAAACAAAGTAACGTAATTATTTCGTCGAAGTGACGTAAATGCATTTGTTACGAAATACATATCGTTTTATCGTCAAGCAATTAAGGCTAGTCTTACTTAAGCGACATCGTGAATTACACGTCACAGAGAAGTGGGAAACGAGTCCTTTAATCCGTCAATCGAAAATCGATTAATTAAGATCGGGATGTCGACTCAGTAGTAAGTACCTAATAATCCTATAAATTACCAGAGGCGAATAATTGAGTTAGGCGAACGAGCGTCCCTAATTGATTGAAGTCATCCGCCAGCGACGCCGGCGACGGCTCGTAGCGCGCGATTTGTCACACACGAGACCCGCGTTATTGAATCTTCCATGTACCAACGCGCGCTGACAATATAAGTGCAAAAGTGAATTAACCCAGAACTCCACTTTCACAATCGTGTCATATCTCGGACGCAAAGCTACGAACTTCGTCAAGATGCGTCTCACCCGCGCAAATGCGTGTGAGAACAACAAATACAGAATCATATTCACGCGTGTTTATTGTATTATTCTTAATTTTTATTGATATTCGTAAAATTGCTTTAATAAGTCTCTTTTCAAATATTTATTTTAATAAAATAATTGATGCCATTTTCAATTTTGCAGCATGTTTATCTTTGTTTATAGTAACCAAAGATATCCTATTACATTTAACTGTCTCGAACAAATCGTTATTATGACAAGGAGTATATCTCACTTAAAATCGTGGAAGAAAGATACAGGAATCGCCTTTGGTATTAGCACAATACCATTTTTCACGTCGTTTTAGCGACGTTCTTTATCACAACGCGACGTCGCCATAAGTCAAAGCGAGCGAGCTTCGCTATTCCATTAGCCGCAAAGACTCTTCTTATCAGCTCGTCGTGTTTCGGCGATCGAATTTCCGAGAGGTTGGCGCATCAAATTTCTTTTTCCCGCGAAGCTCTTGAGATTCGAATACGGGTGAATCGAAAATCCCAGAGCATGCCGGTAATCTTACACCGTGAACGAAGACATGGTCCATCTGTGCCATGACAGAGGCTTAGGTTACTCTTCATTGTGGTGTGCCCTTACGGAACGAGACACCGATATCCACTATTGTAATCGAACATGCCGTGTACGCAACGTATACGAAACCTGCGTACAGATTGTTCTTTAGCGAACCCAAAAATTTCTTAAGGCTTCTTCCGCCCGGATGCACTTCCTTCACATTTCCTCTCCGCGACCTTACAGAATGTTCGGTAATAGATAATACGGCGATATTTGAAAGTTAAAATAATTTTCTTTTCAAAAGATGGATGGTTTCTGAGTACAATCGATTTAGAAAGAAATTTTCGCGAGTTGCAAGTCAGAGACGTTTAAAAGAAATTTTGACATTTAACTAATCTTATGGCAATCTTTACTATAATTAAATATTGGCTTAAGAGGCATAGTTATAATATAAAATTTATAATGTAAAAATTACAATAACAAATTAAGAAAAAAATTTCAAGAGCAAAAATTATTTTTATTTCTAACAGAGAATATTATCTTGTTCGTCAAATGTCTTTATTATTGAATATCTTGTCTTTTTTTAATGTACATGCGTATCTCTGTACATCAAATTATATATTAATTATTTTATCTGCTAAAACATACGATGATTACATTTCTCCAATCTATCCTAAACTCAAGAACTGCTAATTACAATTTAATATCACTGACCCTGACCTGGAACAAAAAAAAAGCAGATCGATTTTTCTATCTACTGAACACAAAAATTATCATAGTGTGTCATCATAACATCGTCGATATTCAGCGATGAAATCATGAAACTAACATGAGGAAGATCAGTTATTTATTACAATAACAGATCACTTTGCTGAATAACTGCTAAATCATATAGATAAATACGAGTCGAATAGGCAAGAAGGAATAACGAGATATTTGCTTCTCAACAATTCACTATATATATTACAAATAAATGCGTTCTTATTCAATACAATTTTAATATAATATTAAACTAGATTAAATGATAATTGATTCTTTACTTGACATATTATTATCGTAAAAACAATATCTCATTGTCAGATTATGATTATTGCTTCGTTAAAACACATCGAGTTCAACGTCACGGGTAAAACTGTTAATAAACAGGATAAGTTTTGCATATCATTGCGCTAGCATATTACGATGCGGTTTAAACGAGATTCTCTTGCGGTACCGCAATTAAATACATGGATAATCACCGCAAGTCGTGTCGCTGAGATTTGTTTCAAATATATACGCAAATGAATGCACGTGTCACGTTTGCAAAAATCGCGAAATCTCGCAAAAGCAGTGGTCCAAAGTAAACATCCAACCATCGGCGCCGAATACGCAATACGCATATTTGCTCATTGACTGTGGCTGCATACCCGGTGCATTCACCCTATATCTATTCTGCCATTATCCACTTGGATCCCGCCGCCCACCCCTGCGGTTCTACTTCCGCCCGTCGCATATACTCGTAAAATAAATCGTATAATCGGATAACGAGAGCTGCCTCTTCGCAGCTCAAGCGAATAACTCGCGATAACTCGATCTTGGCGCGAATCGTCTTGTTCGAGCCAATGTATATCGATCTATCTATATCAATATCGCGTCGGAATTACACCACCCGTTGCGAGAAAATCGTCCCGCTATTTACGGCAAAATTTATACTGAATAACGGTAGTGCGAAGACTTATAACACTTGATAACTGTATTCGAAAAAGATGGAATAAAGATTATATACAATTTGTTCGAATTATCTCTTCATGTTGTTAATTAACTGAAAAAGTTTAAGCGATTTTGTTCAGATTTAAATATCATATTTAATTACATCTTTCATAATCTTCTGTTTTAATAAAAGTTTTATATTTTATATAAAGATAAAATTTTGGTTCACTTAAATATATTATTATTATATATCCAAAGATGGGAACTTTTGCTGTTATTTTCTATAATAACTTGGCAATGATGCAGCAGTTTGTTTGTAACGATAATAATAACTAACTAAAAGCTGAGATTGGAGAAGTCACTTTTGAAGTGTAACTTGTCATCACTGCGCATTGTTTATTAATAAAAGTAACTCATTTTTTTTAACGTGTCAATTCG